>ERZ1023633.114-NODE-114-length-33821-cov-52.943760_pt1 | contig 33821 bp, 20 predicted proteins | sample MGYA00380333_ERZ1023633 | MGnify/ENA primary metagenome ERZ1023633 (study PRJEB33179, sample SAMN07448972) | human gut metagenome | biome: Human-gut; feature: Human associated habitat; material: Faeces | host: Homo sapiens | place: India: Bhopal | collected...
GTTACCCTGATCCGTAACATGATGGAAGAGAAGGATTGGAACAAGACCATTGGTGGTAATGGTGGTGGTGATGAAGTTTTCAAAAATGTAGAGTTTGTGAAGGAGGATGGTACTCCTACTACCGAAATCGGTACTTCTGATTGCTCTGCTGCTTGGTGGACTAGCTTCTCTGACTACTATCGTATTCCTGCAAATGGTTCTATCCACTTGAAGTTTACCAACCATACATCAGGTGCTGGCAACTGGAACAACTGGAACCTCTGTTTGAGTACAGATGATGTACGTAATGGTGGTAATTATTCAGAGTATTTTGTTATCCGTAGCGATGCATATGGTTGGGGTAGTTCCTATGCCTCAGGAAAGTGGGATAATGAAGGTTATCCTGCCAATGATGATGAATGGGCTGTGTTCCGTCAGAATATGGAGGGTGCCAAGGTAGATATGACCATTTCCCGTTCTGGTACAGATATCAAGGTAGTAGCAGTGGCAACCTGTACAAATGGCAAGGTTTACACCGAAAGATTCACTGCTCCTTGCAATGATGCCAATGAGGTTCTCCGTGCCTTCCTGATTGTTGATGGTTCTTATCTTGTCATGGATACCAACGAGTGTCAGGCACAGACTGCTGTAGAAGTTACAACCAGCGAAATCGGAACTTCTGATTGCTCAGCCGCTTGGTGGACACAATTCTCTGATTATTTCCAGATTCCTTCCGGTGCTTCATTGCACCTCGGTTTCACCAACCATACATCAGGTGGTGGTAACTGGAACAACTGGAACCTCTGTGTCAGCACCGATGATGAGCGTGCTGGTGGTAATTATTCAGAGTATTTTGTTATCCGTAGCGATGCATTTGGCTGGGGTGGTTCTTATGCCTCAGGAAAGTGGGATAATGAAGGTTATCCAGCCAATGATGATGAGTGGGCTGAGTTCCGCCAGAATATGGAGGGTGCCAAGGTGAATATGACCATTTCCCGTTCTGGTACAGACATCAAGGTGGTAGCTGTAGAGACCTGTACTAACGGCAAGGTTTACATCGAGAGATTTACTGCTCCTTGTAGTGATGCCAATGAGATGCTCCGTGCCTTCCTGATCGTTGATGGTTCTTATCTTGTGATGGATCCTGCAGCTTGCTATATTGGAAAGCCTTTGTATTAAACGGAGGCTGAACTTCAACAATAACATTAATAGAATAAACAATGAACAATAACATATTGCATAAGTTTTTCTTGACCCTGACACTGGTGCTCCTTACTTTAGGAGCATCAGCACAGGTTACCGTATCTGGTAATGTGTCAGATGAATCGGGTGAGCCTATCATCGGTGCTACTGTTATGGAAGCATTGACAACCAATGGTGTTGTTACTGATTTCGACGGTAACTTCAAGATTCAGGTGAAGAACGAGAACGCTACTTTGAAGATTTCCTATATCGGTATGATTGCTCAGAACATCCGTGTTGGCAATCAGCGTAATATCAAGGTGGTTCTCAAGGACGAAAGTCAGAAAATCAATGAGGTCGTAGTCGTTGGTTACGGTCATCAGAAGAAGGAGAGTGTCGTAGGTGCTATCTCTCAGGTTAGTTCAGACGACCTCTTGAATACCCCTACAGCCAACGTTACACAGGCTATTGCCGGTAAGATTCCTGGTGTCGTAACAACCCAGGTATCTGGTGCTCCTGGTGCCGATGATGCTACCATCAACATCCGTGGTCGTGCAACCTTCGCTGGCGATGGTGCTCCATTGGTAATGGTAGATGGTGTAGAGCGTGCTTTCTCTCAGGTTGCTCCTGATGATATCGAGAGTATCTCTGTATTGAAGGATGCTTCTGCTACAGCCGTTTATGGTGTGCGTGGTGCGAATGGTGTCATCCTCGTTACTACCAAGCGTGGTAAGGATATGAAGCCAGAGGTTAGCTTGACCAGCAACTTCATGTGGGGTACTCCAACCCGTAAGCCACACTATCTGAATTCTTACGACTCAGTTACTCTTCTGGAGGAGGCTTTGAAGAACGATGGTCTTCCATCACAGTATTCAGCTTCTGATATCGAGATGTACCGCAAGAGCTGCGCCGGCGAGTTGACTGGTGCTGATGCGCTTCTCTATCCTAATGTAGATTGGTATGATGAGGTGCTCAACAACTGGGCTCCTTCTCAGCGCTACAATGTAAGTGTACGTGGTGGTACGAAGCGTATGCGCTACTATGTATCTGGTGAAATCTACAATCAGGGCTCTTTAATCAAGAACCTCAGCCAGGATGCATACGGCAACTCTTCAAGCCCTGGTTACAACCGTTACGCTTTCCGTGCCAACATGGACTTCTTCCTCTCTAAGGATTTGACATTCAGCGTAAACTTCGGTACCCGTTTCGAGAACCGTCATGGTTCAAACACCAACGAGAGTTCTACCAACTATGATATCTTCGCACGTATCAACCATACTCCAGGTTGGATCTTCCCTGTATCTTACGAGGTACAGAATGGTGAGACAACCAAGACTCTCTATGGTGGTACTGCCGTATATCAGGACAATGTGGTAGCTGCTCTTTCAAAGGGTGGATACTATCGTGGAACCAATACCATCAATGAGACCAACTTCATTGCAGACTACAAGATGGACTGGTTGACTCCTGGTCTTTCTGCCCGCGGTATGGTTTCATTCGACTATGACTCTTATTATAAGAAGACATTCGGTGCAGCTTTTGCAACCTATGAATTGAACGACCGCAACAACTTTACAAGTGCAGATGCTTATACCAAATATAATGTAGATGGCGACCTGGCTTACTCTAAGGGTTCTTCTACAACTTACAAGCTCTATATGGAGGGTCAGATTAACTACGCCCGCAAGTTTGGTAAGCACGATGTTACCGGTATGGTACTTTACAACCAGAACGACTACCGTTACAACTCAGACCTGGCTAAGCGCTATCAGGGTCTCGTAGGTCGTGTAACTTACGGCTATGATGACAAGTATCTCGCTGAGGTTAACGTTGGTTACAACGGTTCAGAGAACTTCCTCAAGGGCAAGCGCTTCGGTTTCTTCCCTGCATTCTCACTCGGTTGGCGTGTAACTCAGGAAGAGTTTATGAAGCCAACAGAAAACTGGTTGAACAACTTGAAGATCCGTGCATCTTACGGTGAGGTTGGTAACGACGTATATACCGTAGGTGGTGTGGCTCAGCGCTTCCTCTATGAGGAGAAGTGGAACCAGATTTCCAACGATTACTACTTCGGTAATACTGGTAAAACCGGTATTTTCGAAAGCCAGTATCCTAACTATGGTGTAACATGGGAGCGTGCCAAGAAGTTCAACGTAGGTCTTGAGTTCGGCTTGTTCAACGGTATGCTGACCGGTAACTTCGACTACTTCGTTGAGAACCGTAACGATATCCTGACCGAGTACTTGAGCCGTCCACAGTGGGTAGGTGTAACAATGGCAGCCGGAAACCTCGGTAAGACCCAGAACAAGGGTTACGAGTTGGAACTTCATCACTTCAACCACATCGGTAAGGACTTCACCTATAATATCGGTGCAACCTTCTCTCATGCAGCCAACAAGATCAAGAATATGGATGAGCCTGCTTACAAGACCGCTTACCGCAAGCGCGAAGGTCACCCAATCAACCAGTACTTCGGTCTGGTATGCGAGGGCTTCGTAACACAGGCAGACTTGGATAATCCTAACTTCCCTGTATCAACCTACGGAAACGTAAAGGTTGGTGACCTGAAGTACAAGGATATGAATAACGATGGCTTCATCGATGACCGTGATGAGACATTCATCGGCTACAGCGATATTCCAGAGAACACATACGCTCTGACACTCGGCGCCAACTATAAGGGCATCGGTTTCGAAGTAATGTTCCAGGGTGTAGACCATGTATCCCGTTACTATGACAGCGATGCGATGTTCGCCTTCCAGAACAACGGTAAGGTAAAGGATATCCACCTGAACCGCTGGAACCCTGCAAAGAGCGAGGCAGAGAACCTGGCAACAGCAGAATATCCATTGCTCCATTACGGAAGCAACGGTGACCACAACCAGCGCCAGAACTCATTCTTCCTGAAGAACGGTTCATTCGTCCGTCTGAAGAACATCGAGTTGAGCTATACATTCCCTAAGGAGTTGATTAAGCATGTCGGTATGAGCAATGTTCGCTTCTACATCAATGCCAATAACCTCTTTACATGGGATCATCTCGACGACTTGGTTGACCCAGAGAGTAACGGTTCAAACCGTTATCCACTCTTGAAGACCGTCAACGTAGGTTTCAATGTCGTATTCTAATTCAAGAACATTCAAAAAGAATCGAAAATGAAGAAATATAGTATATTTGCTTTGGCGCTCGTTATGGGAGCAATGACGCTCACCTCTTGCGAAGACGCCTTCGGCAATTTCCTCGACAAGCAGCCAAGCAATGAGTTGACAAAAGCTGAGGTGTTGGGTAACTTCACTCTGTTGGAAGAGAACCACAACGATACTTACAACTTCCTGCTTCACGGTGCCAACCGCGTGAACAACTCATGGATGGATGCTGCTACCGATCTGGCTGAGTCAAGTATCGGTACATCAGGTACACGTACCACATTCAATATCGGTAACTATTATGGTGGTGGCGGTGCAGCAGAGCTGACTTCTCCTTGGGAGAGTCGCTATCGTGGTATCCGCAAGTGCAATATCACCATCAACACATTGCAGCAGGATACAGAGAACAAGCTTCGCCCTGCAGATCTTGACGTAGAACTTTACAATTCACGTAAGGCAAACTATATTGCAGAGGCCCGTTTCCTCCGTGCCTATTTCTACTGGGAACTGTTCCTCCGTTACGGTCCGGTGCCATTGGTTACAACCGAGCTCGACCCTAACGGTGACCTGATGACAGGTTATACAGAGCGCCCTGACCTCAAGACCTTCATGGATTATCTCTTCAAGGAGGTAAAGGAATGCGAGAGCAGTCTGAAGACTTACGCAGAGACCAACGATGCTACCTATGCAGGCGAGGTGAACCAGCCTACAGCACGTGCCCTCTATGTTCGCATGATGCTCTACATGGCAAGTCCACGCTACTCAGCACAGAGCGGTGTTACCTGGCAGCAGGCTGCTGACGCAGCTGCGAGCTTCATCGCTGACTATGGTGAGAACTATAAGTTGGAAGATCGTACCAACGGAGGTGTAGCTGCCTACAACAATGCCTGGTTGCTCAACACTTATACTGACAAGAACCCTGAGGTTATCTTCTTCCGCAACGATGTAGCCATCGGCTGGAGCGGTATTTCTACCGATACTCCTGTAGGTGAAGGTGGACAGGGTGGTCTTTGCCCAAGCCAGAACCTCGTAGATATGTATGATATGGAAGATGGTTCAGCTCCTTTCAAGCAGTATGATGCAACAGGTGCTCCGGTTTATGTAAACGGCAAGCCTGTCATCAACGAAGAGAGCGGTTATACAGAGCAGAATATGTGGAAAAACCGTGATCCACGCCTCGCAGCTACCATTCTTTACAATGGTTGTGAGTGGGGTCAGGCTACCAGCACCAAGACCAATGTCATTGATGTGGTTTATGGTCATCGCGATAATCCTATCGGCAACCAGAATGCTACTCCAACAGGTTACTATGTACGCAAGTATATTCCTGAGACCATCCTGAGCAGTAACCACAGCGGTACAGCCAAGCGCCTCTGGAAGATCTTTACCTATAGCGAACTGCTTCTGAACTATGCTGAGGCATTGAACGAGGCAGACTATGCAGGCAACAAGACACAGGTTTGCAACCTGCTCGACCAGATCCGTCATCGTGGCGGTATCATCGGCAATGTTGCCGATCGTGCAGACTTGAATTCCCAGACAGCTATGCGCAATTTCATCCACAAGGAGCGTACCATCGAACTCGCTTTCGAGGAGCACCGCTGGTGGGATGTACGTCGCTGGAATGTGGCTGGCGAAGCACTCGGCCGTGATATCTATGGTGTAAACGTGGCAGCAGATGGCACTATTACCCGTAAGGTAGCCCAGCAGCGCAAGTGGCAAGACAAGTTCTACCTCTATCCAATCCCAGAGGCTGAGGTTTGGAAGATTGGTCAGGACTTCCAAAACGATGGTTGGAAAGAATAACTCTTTTAATGATAGAATCGTATGAATAATATTCAGAATATATATAATAAGGTATCTTCATCAAGCAAAGTCTTGATGCTGAGTGCACTTCTCTGTGCTTCAAGCTCTGTCTTGGCACAGGATCAGGTGCTCAAAGGCCGAATCGTCAACAGCCAGGGTGATCCAATCCCTGGAGCTGTTGTCAACGTGGCAGAGGAAAGCCGCATTGCCCTGACCGATAAGGATGGCTACTTTACATTAAAGAAGGTAACTCCTAGCGATGAAATCTGCGTAAGTAGCGTAGGTTACAAGAATGCGCAGGAGAAGGTGACCACTTTTGACGGCACATACGTCATCAGGATGGAAGATGATACTGACGAGTATGAGCATCTCGCTCCTGTTCCTTTCGGCGAGCAGAAAAAGAAAATCTTGACTGATTCCCGTTCGGTTGTTTCAGGCGAGGAATTGCAGAAGCATCCTGTTACCATTCTTCAGAATGCCTTCACCTCAACACTGAATGGTGTGCAGACCTACGAGTGGTCTTCTGAGCCAGGATGGTCGGAGAGTTTCCTCTTTATCCGTGGTATCCGTACCACCAACCAGAGTGCCCGTTCTCCACTGATTATCGTGGACAACGTAGAGCGTGACCTCTCCTTCCTCGATGCTTATCCTATCGAGAGCATCACCGTACTGAAGGATGCTGCCGCTTCTTCTATCTATGGTATGCGTGGTGCCAATGGTGTGATTATGGTTACTACCAAGCGCGGTAATGCCGGTAAGACTAAGATTGATTTCACTCAAGAAGTCGGTTTCCAGACCCTCGCCAACAAGATGGAGGTTCAGAACTCTTACAACATGGCGATGACCCGTAACCAGGTACGCTATCTGAGCGGTATGGATCCGATGTACACCCAGGATCAGCTCGACAATTACAAGTATGTATGCAACGGTGGAAAGTTTGCTGACGATGATATCCGCAAGTATCAGTACTTCAATACATCTTGGGCAGACCAGTTGTATCGTGAAGCTGCACCGCAGTATCGCACCAACCTGCAGATTAGTGGCGGTAACCAGCGTGCCCGCTACTATGTAAGCTTCTCTTATCTGCGCCAGGAGGGTATGTGGAATACCGAGGGTACAGAAATGAATGATGGTTACAGCACTCAGCACGTACTGAACCGCTGGAATCTCCGTTCTAACATCGATATCGATGTATCCAAGTATCTGAATGTATCTCTCGACTTGGGTGGACGTATTGATAATATCTCTCAGCCTACTGAGGGCGTGTTCAACCTCGTTACCTTCGGTGTAATCGAGGCAAACCCTATGGCTCCTACCCATAACCCTGACGGAAGTATCTATTCTTCATCTACAGCCAACAACCCAGTACGTTACCTGGGTGGTTCCGGTTTGGAGAAGAACCGCCGCCGTAACTTGTATTCTACCTTGAATGCCAAGTACGATTTGAGTCCTGTATTGAAGGGCTTAGGCTTGTTCGGTACAGTCAGCTTCGATGCATACGAGACTTTTGAGTCAACACAGACTGCTCAGATGGATTCATGGAACTACGACTACGAAAACCTGGCGGTTACCGATGTCAGCCAGTTCAAGTATACCAAATATACAACCAAGGCAGCTTTGAGCAACCCATCAGCTAATCAGCGTGGTTACTACTACAACCTGAATTTGTTTGGTGGTGTAAGTTACAAGAACAGTTTCGGTAAGCACAATGTGGATGCCCGTGCCTTTGCCCGTTACTACCGTAATGAGGAAGCAGGTTCAGATTACTCAACCCAGCAGAGTGCATCTTCAAACCGCTATCTGGCATACAACTTCCAGGGAACATACGACTATGCCAACAAGTATATCGCCTCAGTCAACCTCTCTCGTATGGGATGTGACAACTTCTCACCAGACGACCGTTGGGGTACCTTCTGGGGTGCATCAGCAGGATGGGTACTCTCTGAGGAATCCTGGATGAAGAAACTTGGCTTTGTCAATCTTCTCAAACTCCGTGCTTCTTATGGTGAGGCAGGTCAATCATCTACTGGTGCAGGCCGTTACCCATATCAGAGTATCTATGGTACAGCTACCGGTTATGGTTTCGGTTATAACGGAACTTTTGTGAATGGCTATGCTGAGAGCAAGACCGGTAATGCCAACAGTAAGTGGGAAATCTCCAAGATGGTAAACCTCGGTGTTGACTGGAACCTCTGGAACAGCAAACTCTATGGTAGCTTCGATATCTTCAAGGAGTGGCGTTCTAACATCCTGGTATCACGTTCAACCATTCCAGAGACCATACTTGGTGTGCCTGTAGCACAGGATTCATACGGTAAGGTTGAAAGCCGCGGTTACGAACTCGTTCTCGGACATCGTGGTAATATCGGTAAGGATTTCAAGTACTTCATCGAGGGTCAGCTTACCTTCAATACCAACAAGATTACCGATATCGATGAAACTGCACCAGATGTAGAGTGGCAGCGCAAGGCAGGTCATAGAATCTATGACAATACTTCGGTAGCCGAACTCTATGAGCAGGCTCAGACAGGTACCAACCGTGTGGGTGGATGGAACATCTATAAGTTCGACCAATGGGCTTCAGATCCTAACCTGATTGCTACATCAGCAGAGGATGCTAAGGCTCATCCGGAGAAGTATCCATACAACAGCTTCTCTAATGGAGCACAGCAGTTGGGTACAGCGGTGTTCAAGGATATCAATGGTGACCGCGTGATCGACTCAAAGGATATGGTACCAGATTCATACACCATCATTCCTGAGATGATTCCTACCTTCAACTTCGGTTTCGAGTATAAGGGCTTCGATGCCCGCATGATTGTGAATGCTTATCTCCGTCGCTCTGTATTCCTTTCACCAGCTATCAGCTACAGTGGTTGGAGTAACATGGGTACCCATGAGGTAACAAAGGCTTGGGGTTACTATACTGATGACCCTTCTGATCCTCGCAACGTGAATGCTACTTATCCACGTCCTGTTTATAATGGATTCGATGCAGTTGATTCCGACCGTGCTACAGGTTCTTATCAGAACAACATCTGGGTACGTAATGGTAACTTCTGGTCTATCCGTAATATTGAGGTAGGATACTCTTTGCCATCTAAGTTGATTTCTAAGTTGTGGATGACTAAGTGCCGCGTTTACTTCAGCGCTTACAATATTGCCACCTTCAGCAGTCTGCCAGATGATGTAGACCCAGAGAAGCCATTGAGCTACTGCTGGTGGTATCCAAAGACAAAGTCATTTACATTTGGTATTAATATTGGTTTCTAATCAATTTTATCAAAAACGAATATGAAAAAGATATTAGTTAATATATCATTGGCGATGCTGGCTGTAGGAGGTATGACCTCCTGCAGCGACATCCTCGATAAGGAAGTCGACTTGACTTATACCGACGAGAACATCTACAGCAACTACGACCGTACCCGTGGTGTCTTGGCAAATGCCTATACCTATTTGCCTGATGCCTTTGCGGGATATACTGATGGTCAGTTCCGTGCAGCTTCTCGTGACTGTATGACCGATAATGCCCTTTCTTACTGGAATGTGCATTACTATCACAGTGTGTTGAACGATTCATACGATGCCAAGAACCACTGGTTTGCCAATAGTTATTGGAGCAACGATCTGAAGGGAATCCGTGTCTGCAACGACTTTATTTCAAAGGTACGTGAGAGCGTCATCGGAAATGCTGAGAAAAGCGGTGACGACAACAAACTTTGCGACCGTTACAAGGCAGAGGCGCGTTTCATTCGTGCCATCCTTCATTTCGATATGATTGGCTATTTCGGTGCAGTGCCTATCGAGGATCATGTGTTGGATAATGCTGAGGCTGCTTCTATCACCCGTACTCCAGCTCCTGAAGCATTGAAATGGGTAGCTGATGAATGCGATGCCATCATCAAGAGTGGTGCGCTCCCATTCCGTTACAGCAATGAAAATGAGAACTGGGGACGTATCAATGGTGCTGCTGTCTATGCATTGAAGTCAAGAGCATTGCTCTATCGTGCTTCTGCACTGAACAATCCTACAAATGATGTTACCTGGTGGCAGGAAGCTGCTGATGCAGCCCTCGCTTTCATCAATGCCAACAAGAGTTCTGCCAACCCTTACCGTCTTTACACAACAGACGATAACAATCCTAACAAGAACTATTATGAGTGCTTCACCAGTACCCCTCACCTGAATCCTGAGTACATCCTCAGCCGTAGTGAGTGGAATACCCGTGAGATTGAGATGTTCAATACTCCTTGTGGTTTTTCTGGTAACGTGAACTCTACCGGTCGTGTAAACCCTACACAGAATCTGGTTGATTCTTACGAGACCATCAATGGTCTTCCTATCGACCAGGATCCTTCTTACAACGACCAGGATCCATACAAGAACCGTGACCCACGTCTGGAACAGACCATCTTCCACCAGGGAAGCATCTGGGGTGACAAGAGTCAGGACGAGGAACGTGCCGTTGATGTATCTGTGGGTGGCAAAGACTACCAGGATCTTCATGGTGGTACCACAACTGGTTACTACTCTAAGAAGTTCGTTCACAACATGAGTTTCAAGAACCCTACCACATACGTTACCGCTTGCCCTATCTTCCGCTATGCGGAGATTCTGCTCAATGCTGCCGAGGCTTTGAACGAGGCAAAGGGTCCTGAAGCTGCCTACGACTATGTAAACCAGGTTCGTGCCCGTGTGGGTATGCCTGCTTACAAGGGTATGACCAAGGAACAGCTTCGTGAGCGTATCCGCAACGAGCGCCGCATCGAGTTGGCTTTCGAAGATCATCGTTTCTTCGATGAGCGCCGCTGGAAATTGTTTGATGGCAAGAGTGCTGCTACAGAGAAGAGTGAGCCACGCTACAAGCAGGTTTACAACATCTATAGCGTTGTTGTAACTCCTAATGAGAGCCAGGTATATACTTATCGCAACGATAATACCCATCCTACTCGTGCGTTCTCTATTCCTAAGAATTATTACTTCCCAGTGCCTGATGACACTTACAAGAAGAATCCTAACTTAGGACAGAATGCAGGTTGGGAACTCTCTGATGCTCCTAAGAAGGACGACACCACTGAAGGTGGCGAGACTACTGGGGGTGAAACAACCGGCAAGTAATCTTTGTCAATATACATTATTATATTTTAGGTGAGGTCTATGGCGAAAACACCATAGACCTTCCTTGGTTTTAAAAAATCATATCTTAAACTTGAAATCGTATGAAGAAGTTATTATTTTCTATCATGAGTCTGATGGCGATGAACGGAGCTATGGCTCAGACGCCTGTCGGCGATAATGATCTGGCTAATGCATACGCTACCCAAACGATAGGGCGCATTGCGGTGCATGACCCTTCTATCGTGATGGATGTAACGGGCTCTACCACCAATCCTAAATATTATATCTATGGTTCGCATCTGGGCAGAGCCAAGACTTATGCTACGGGCAACTATCAGATATGGAACACCTTCAAAACGGGTGAGGAGAATACCGGAACCAGCAACAGTCTTTTTGCTGACGTGAATGGTAAATTAGTGAACTTCAAGGACGCTTATTCCACCCAATTGGTGAAGAAGGTGAAGAACTATAAGGGCGAGGAAGTCGATTTTCCTAACTTCGATGCCCATGCCTGGCAGGCGAAAGGCAATAATGTGAAAGGCATGCAGTGGGCACCAGACGTCATCTACAACAAGACCATGAAGAAATGGTGTATGTATATGAGTCTGAATGGCGACAACTGGTGCTCTACCATCGTGTGCTTTATATCATCCGACGGCCTCGAGGGACCTTGGATTTATCAGGGACCAGTGGTATGCTCAGGCTTTTCGGGAAGATATGCCCACAATGGTTTCGCAGCCTCAGGTGACTGGAAGAATACCGACTTGGCGATTGCTACAGGTTGCACATCCCTGCCTCAGCGATACAACACGGACAAATGGAGTCCTTATGGTCCCAACTGTATCGACCCATGCGTGTTCTATGATGACGATGACAATCTCTGGATGAGCTATGGCTCATGGTTTGCAGGCATCTTCATGATTAAACTAGACAAGGAGAATGGTCTTCGTGACTATACTTATACCTACCCATACCAGGTGAAGGGAGTAACAATTACAGCGGGAGCGGCAAATGCAAATGCTACCAGCGACCCCTATTTCGGCAAGAAGATAGCTGGTGGCTGGGGTGTTTCCGGCGAGGCAAGCTATATCCAGAAGGTGGGCAAGTATTATTATCTCTTTATGAGTTATGGTGGTTTGACGGCTGCCGGTGGCTATCAGATTCGTGTTTTCCGTTCAGAGAAACCTGATGGACCTTATAAGGACTGTCTGACCTCTACGGGCATAGGAGCCGTATATGACAAGCCAAGAGTCAACTTTGGAATTGACGCCAATCGCGACGAGGGTGTGAAACTCTTCGGCAACTATCAGTGGGAAACCATGCCTAATGCTGAATTGGCTCAGGGACATAACTCTGCCATCGTAGACCATAAGGGACGTGCTCTCATCGTTTATCATACTCGTTTTAATAACGGAACCGAGGGACATGAGGTTCGTGTACATCAGCTCTTCGTAAACCAGGATGGCTGGCTGGTTGCTGCTCCTTACGAGTTTAGCGGCGAGACTTATACCGATAATGATATTGCTACCCAGCAGCTCTATGATGCAACAGAGGTAGAGGGAGATTATCAGATCATAGCTCATCCTTACCGTCAGAATACAGCGGCAATGGCTTATGAGAAACCTGTTACCATCCATCTCAATGCAGATGGTTCTATCTCGGGTGAGTATACCGGAAAATGGGAACTGGTGAGCGGTACAAGCTACATCAATCTTACCTTGAAGGGTGTTGCTACAGCCAATGCAGAGGTGAAGTTCAAGGGTGTGCTTACCGAGCAGACCATCGATTATACCAATATCAAGGCACTCTGCTTTACAGCCCTCAGTTCTTCTGACGGTTTGGCTACATCATCAGGTGGTGCCAGCTTGCAGACTCGCGGTTTGAGTATCTGGGGAAGCAAGGCTGATGCCAAGGCGGCTATCAAATATACATTGGATAAGACCAGCATTCCTTTCGCAGATGGTGCAACTTTGAATTCAAAGCCAATTCTCCCTACAGAGGGCCATCTTGGTGCTACCATTTCATGGAAATCAAGCAATCCTTCTATCCTGACCGATGACGGCGTAGTAAAAGGCAAGGGTAAGGTAACCATGACCATGACTATCAGCAAGGACGGTTATGAATATACTAAGGATTATACCCTGAACATCGATGCTGAGGCAGAGGAAACGACTCCGGTTTACTATCCGGAATCTTCTGTAAAGAATACTACTTCAGGTTGGTGGCTCAACTTCTCTCCTTACTATGAGTTGCAGGCTGGCAAGAAGATGCAGTTCAAGTTCTATAACTATAGTGATATGTCTGCGGTATGGAACAACTGGTGCTTGGTTGCTGCTCAGATAAAGCGTGAGGATGCTGGCTATGGAGCAGATAAAGAGTACTTCGTAATCCGTAACGATAACTTCGGTTGGGGAGCTAACCACAATGCAGAAGGATTTACCAATGATTTTGATTGGAGCGGCGGTGATGACCGTCCAATTCTTAAGAAAGATTTGAATGGCTCTTTGGTTGATATGACTGTTAGCTTGACTGCTGCAGGCGTATTCAAGATGGAATCTACCATCACGACTACAACCAACAAGGTATATCATTATACCTATACCACCACATTGACGGCTAAGCCATCTAAGATTGTCCTCTTCTTCGTGAACGAGAAGTCTTACATCGACGGCTCAAGCCTTTCTACAGGCATCTCGAACCCTATCATCATTCAGAAGAAGAATGATGGCAAGTGGTTCAATCTCTCCGGTCAGCAGGTAGACAAGAGCTACAAGGGTGTAGTGATTGTGAACGGAAAGAAATTTGTGAACAAGTAATTCTCTTATATATATATAATAAGGTGTAATTATATGAAGATTTCTAAAATACTATTGGGAGCAGCAATGATCATTGCTGCTCCTGTTGTAAAAGGCGGTTGCCAGATGATGGCACAGAATGCTCCGCAGGAACCGATTGTGGTAGATACTCCTTTTGTCCACGACCCCGTAATGGCGTATGAGAATGGCAAGTACTATCTCTACTGCACAGGTCATGGCATCACGCAGATGACTTCCACCGACCGCAAGCATTGGACCATCGTTCCTCAGGGCGTGCTCAAGAACAGCGAGATTCCGGCATGGACGCATGATAGTGTGCCGGGTTTTACCACGCATATCTGGGCTCCGGATGTTATCCGTTTCAAGAACAAGTGGTATCTGGCTTATTCCTGTTCTACCTTTGGCAAGAATACTTCTGCCATCGGCTTGCTGAGCAATACTTCCTTATCTGATAAGGATGGATGGAAGGATGAGGGCTGCCTCGTCGCCTCTAAGGGCGATAGAGACAACTGGAATGCCATCGATCCGAATTTCATTGTTGATGAGAAGGGATACCCTTGGCTTACCTGGGGCTCTTTCTGGGATGGCATCCAGCTGATTAAGTTGGATAAGAAGACGATGCATGTCAAGAAGGGCGCCAAGCCTCAGACCATCGCCCGTCGTCATGCCGTGGGCGATACTTCTGCAGAGCCGAATCCTACTTCTAAGTTTGCCGGTACCAATGCCATCGAGGCTCCTTTCATCATGAAGCATGGTGGTTATTACTATCTCTTCGTGAGCTGGGATTACTGCTGCCGTGGCATCAAGAGCAACTATCGTGTTGCCGTGGGCAGAAGCAAGAAGGTTGCCGGTCCTTATTTGGATAAGGCAGGCAGAGATATGCGCAATGGCGGTGGCACGCTGATTCTGGAAGGCGATAAGAAAGAATATGAGGCGATGGGCCATTGTTCTGCCTACTCTTTCCCTGATGGCGATTTCTTCTTCTGTCATGGTTACAGTGTAGCCAAGAATGGTGCCAGCATCCTGGTTCAGAAGAAAATCAACTGGACGGAAGATGGGTGGCTGACGTTGGAATAAAATGTGAATGAATTATGAGAAAGATTTTAATTCTACTCTTCATGTTGCAGATGGTAGCTATTCAGGGAATGGCTACTAATCTTGTGATGCGAGAATCATTACCAGATGATTCCCTGCATACAGGAATATGGAAAACTGACACGTTGAAAGAAGTCACCATAAAAGGAAGTTCTATTCTGCAAAGTGGTGACAGGATGAAAGTAGCAATAACCAAGGATTTGCGTCGTGGTACAGTTAGTACTATCCAAATGTTGGGAAAGCTGCCTAATTTTACTTATAACTTTGTTGACCGTTCTTTAACTTATCACAATTCCTCCAATATCATAGTATTGGTAGATAGCGTAGAAAAAGATATGAACTATCTGCGGAATATTCAGCATATCCGCTTTGACAAAGTAGAGGTGATTGATAAACCGCAAGGTCAATACCAAGGCTATGATGTATTGATAAACCTGCATACCAAGAAGAATTATGAAGGCTATGAAGGCATGCTCTTTAATAATGAAGGCTTCAATCTGAACGGCGAGAATGACAAGAAATACATCTTTGAGAATACGACGGCAAATTTTTCATATACCAAGAACAAATGGAATATTTATGCTTTTGCCTATAGTTACTTTGGACAAGGTGCGTATGACACGAACTGGTCAAAGAATTACCTGCAGAATGGAATCAAGGAAACGCTAGTGAACAATCCTGATGGTATCAGGAATATCATCACATTTGAAAGATACCGTTCGGGATTGCTTAGCCTGGATTATGCCATACAGAAAAATCAGTCTCTTTCGTTTGTGTATCAATACGGTGCAGGGCGTGATCATGATACCTATAATCATTATACTATATTGCGGACAGATGAAAATACTCATACCGAGACAAGATTGACTCGCGATATACGCACCCATGTGAGAGATAGTGAACATTCGATGGCTGTGTTCTACCGTAACAATGTGGGAAGAGTAAGATGGACTGCCGATTTCAATTACAGGTTTTCTCCAACCCGCAGTCTTACAGATCAGACAGAGAGTACGGGATTTGTGCTGAATAATCATTTCCAGGACCACATGAACTTTACTCGCTTTCGTATAAGTGGATGGACCAATTTTGCCAATGGTCATCTTACATTGAATGCTGGCTATGAGAATACATGGAAAAGTTACAAGAGGGAAGATAATGATACCGGCGAAAAGCTGAACACCAACAGTTATTTGCGAAATCGCCTGTGGGCAAGTCTCAATTGGCGTTTTGATAATAATGCGCAATTGATGTTTTCCGGTTGGGCAGAGCATGTGGGCTTGAATAACAATCATGCCAAGAAAACTCAGGTGCCAGTTGGTGGAAGTTTCATGGCCTATTATCAGCTGACCAGACGTAATTGGATGCGCTTAAACTATGATTGTTCCACCAGTTATCCAGACCAGAATCTATCTAGTGAATATGGTTATTTTACCGATTCTCTGTCTTGGGTAGGTGGTAATCCGTGGCTCAAGACCAATGTTACTCATCGCATCAACTATTGGATAGATCTTTGGTGGTGCTTTAACTTCCAGACGGGGTATGTGTATTCACCAAATAGTTTCAATTCCATAACTGAAATTCGAGAAGGAACATTGCCGAGTGGTGTACCGGGCAAGTATGTGGCAAGTGTCTTCCAGAATACTGATTACAGGGAATGGTGGGCTTCCGTATCGTTTACTAAGAGATTCTGTAGAGACTTCTTGTATAAGGCAGATTTGAAATATAGAAATGCCAAGGCAAGTTATCACGAATTTTCTAACCACATACAGACGGTAGAGGGCGTTACGTCTTTGCAGTACTATCAGCCAAAATGGGATATGAACTTTGCGATGTCCTATTCTTATAGCAAGAATTTTACGATCTCTCCACAAGTTAAGTCTTCGTCGAATTTCGAGAATCCGTATGTATCTATCCAGAAGTTCCTGTTGAAGAAGAAGTTGGAGTTAACATTGACTTATAGTCTTATGTTCCACTTCTTCAATTCTGATATGATAACAGAAACAAAGTCTCCTGGTTTTGAGAGCAGATACTTGGATAAGGCTTTTGATAGGCAGCGAAATAGAATAGTATTCAGTGTTTCATATCGTTTTGCCGGTGGAAAATCCGTAAGGCAATATAATAGAGATATGTCAACAGAGGATTAGAAGTAAAATGTTAAAATGAAGTTAAAATAGCGTTTATTCCGCTATGAACGGCAAAAAAGCGGTTCCGTAGCGAAATAAACGCTATTTTCTTTCGCTGTTTCCGAAATTAGTCGTATATTTGCAGCGAACCAATTGGGTATGATTATGTGTGAAATAATAGGTAGAAAAAAGGAAATAGCAGAGCTGAAGCGTTACTACGAAAGTGGTAGGGCTGAGTTTGTGGCTGTGTATGGTCGTCGCCGTGTCGGTAAAACATTCTTGATTGATGAGGTGTTTCATGATGATATGGTGTTTCATCATACAGGATTGTCGCCTTATGACCGTCGTCGGAAGGTAACCTTGAAAGACCAGTTGCAGAATTTCTATTTCTCGCTTCTTCGTCATGGTATGGAGGATATCGCGCAGCCTAAGTCGTGGATGGAGGCTTTCTTTTTGCTGGAACGTTTTTTGGAAACTTGCGATAATGGTTCCCGACAGGTGGTATTTATCGATGAGTTGCCCTGGATGGATACGGCTCGTTCCGGTTTTCTTACGGCATTAGAGGCTTTCTGGAATGGTTGGGGCAATATGCGCCACAATCTGTTGCTCGTAGTCTGTGGTTCTGCCACCTCCTGGATGCTTGATAATCTAATCAATAATAAAGGAGGATTATATGGCCGTTTGACAGGCGAAATCAAACTGTCGCCGTTTACTTTGAAAGAATGTGAGGAGTTTTATCAGAGCCGTGGCATCAGGATGTCCCGTTATAATATTACGCAGGCTTATATGATTATGGGGGGAATTCCTTTCTATATGAATTTCTTTAATCCATCCTATAGTCTGGCTCAGAACATAGATGCCTTGTTCTTTGACCGTCAGGCGAAGCTGGGGGATGAGTTTGACAGGCTTTTCAATTCTGTGTTTGATCATGCAGAAGACTGTATGAAGATTGTGCGCTTTTTGGGAACCCGGCATGCAGGTTTCACTCGTAAGGAGATAGCAGAACATACCGGTATGAATCCGAATGGTGATTTTACCAAGATGCTGAAAGCCTTGATGGGCAGTGATTTTGTGGTGAAATATACTCCTTTCGGTTTCAGTCAGCGAGAGGAGTATTATAAGCTTATTGATTCCTTTTGCTGGTTCTGGCTTCATTTTAAGGAGAAGAAGGCTGTAAATCAAACTGATTACTGGCAACAGCATTTGAAGGAGGGCGATGTTGCCTCATGGCGTGGCATTGCATTCGAGGAGGTTTGTTTGCAGCATATTTCACAGATAAAATATGCTCTTCATATAGGTGCAGTGTCTTCGCAGGAATCTTCGCTTATAGTGAAAGGAAGCGAGGAGGCTGATGGCATGCAGATAGACTTGCTGATAGACAGGGCTGATGATGCAGTGAATGTTTGCGAGATGAAATTTTATAAGGCTCCTTATGCCGTGACCAAAGGCTATGCTCAGGTGCTGAATAGCCGCTTGCAGGCTTTGGAAGAAAAGAATCCTGCCAAGACATTCCTCCTTACGTATGTGGGAAATTCTGAGTTGGTGAGTAATGAATACTCCGATATATTTCGGGCATCAGTAACACTAGATGACTTGTTCATATAATGGATGGTATTTTAGAGATTAAAAATAGTAAAATGAAGAGAAGAAAACTCATATTGTTGAGATATTCTGTGTTCTTCACCTTATTATATATATTAGTAGGGTGTACAGGAAATCGGGTACAAATGCAGAGATTACAGGTTATAGACAGCTTGATGGAAGCACATCCTCAAGCAGCCTATGATAGTTTGTGTCGCTTTGATTCTTTGGAGATGGGGAATGCATCTCGTAAGGTGGTAATGAAGCAGCGGCTGCTGATGGCTAAGGCGCAGAACAAACTTTATCTATCTATGCCTACTGATTCCATATTTCAAGAGGTGGTGGATTATTATGATAGTAAGGGAACTGATAATGAGAAAATGCAAGCTTATTATCTGATGGGTTGCGTATTTCGTGACCAAAAGGATGCGCCAAAGGCAATGATGAGCTATAAAAAAGCTATAGAGTGTGCTGATACCCTGCGTAAAGAGTGTGACTATAAGGTGCTTTTTGGTATTTATGGACAGATGGCTGATATTTATCGTTATCAATATTTGCATAAGCAATCAATTGAATGTTATAAAAAATATAGTTATTATGCTGCAAAAGCCAACAATATGGCAAGTTATATCCAAGGCTTTGAGCTGATTGCTAGTGAATATTATGCATTGGGCGATACATTGAAGGCTGTGGAACAAATAAAGAAAGGCTATAGGCAGTATAAAGCACATGGTATGCGCCAAGATGCAGCTCAGATGCTTTCTACGCTTATTTATGTTTGTTTGCAACGTGCTCAGTATCAGCAAGCGCATTACTATATGGATATTTATGAGAAAGAATCTGGATTATTTGATAAAAATAACAATATACTTACAGGGCGCGAGCATTATTATAAGGCAAAGGGAATGTATTTCTTAGGAATCAATCGTATAGACTCTGCCGAGTATTACTATCGCAAGTTAGGACGATACGGTTTCCGATATGAGACAGCTCAAGGGTTATTGTCTGTTTATAGAAAGCATCTGAATGGTGATTCTATACGGAAATATTCTATTTCTTGTGAACAAGAAATGGATAAAATCTTGAATGGAACACAGGCAAATGCAGTTATTCAAGCATCTTCTCTATATAATTATACAAGATTGCAGGAAGAGATAGATGAAGAGAGATTAAATAAAGAGCAAAATAAATATCTGCTAATATTCGTTTGCTTTGTCGCATTGGGTTGTTTTGGCTATTTTGTTAGGCTGTATAAGAAAATGCAGAGTCGAATGTCCCAAAAAATAGCGAGCGTAAATAAAAAATTAGAGAAAACTTGTGAGGAATTAGACTTATTACAAGAAGATAAAGAGATTTTTATCCAGAAAAAACAGAATGAGATAATTGCGTTGCAATGTTCTCTTCGTGAGTACAGGGAAAAATATGATAAATTCAACTTGTTAGACAAGGAAAAGAAGTTGATGGAAAGTGATATTGTTGTAAAGTTTATCGAAATGTCGACGCCAAAGAGAAATCGTTTCAATCCAAGTGAAAAGGATTGGCTAGACTTATATAAGGAATTTCAGCAATATAAACCTCTTATTTCTGAAAAAATTCGTAAAGGGAAATTGAGTCCTCAAGAGTTACAAGTTTGTATATTAACATACCTCGGTATGGATAATACAGCTATTGCATTTCTTGTAAATACAACTAGCAAGACTATAAGTAATGCAAAACAAAAGATTAACAGGAAGCTGTTTGAAGAAAAAAGTGCATCTACTTTATTCGATAATTTACTAAAAGTATAAGTCTTATCCACCATAAATGCGCTTGGTGTATTTGTGGTGGATAATTCTTTTAATTCGCATGTTTACAATATGTTATGCTGTTGTAAAATGAAAACGGTGGCTTTATGGTGGATGATTTTATAAGCTAAAATTTTGTGTTTCGCATTTCTATTCATAACTTTGCAGCCAAACCAAAATAATAAGGAAAGTATGAACAGAAAAATTATCCTAATACTTGCGTTGGCCTTGGTATTCCCTTGTTGTCAAATGGCAGCACAGGTGCAAATGGTAGTTATGGGGGGGGCAATATAACGATCCTCATAATGAGAATAAACCAACTCATCGTGTTCCGCCAGCCCCCATCTATGTTAATCAAGAAGGTCGCTGTTTGGCTTTTGACTCAAGCCTTGTGGGTGAGACTATAAAAGTAGTTAGTGATGAAACACTTTTATATACTACTGTAATAGGTGAGGATGGGGAGATAGAAATTCCCGAATATATTTTTGGAGAAGTTGAACTACGGCTTGTCCGAGGAAGTTTGATTTATCATGTTATGATAACGTTATAAAAAAAATTTATTATGAAGACCAAGTGTAATACTATATTAGTGTCAGGTGGGGCTGGCTTTGTTGGTTCTCATCTTTGTTCCCGTCTTTTACAAGATGGGTATAGTGTGCTATGTCTCGATAATCTTTTTTATACAGGAAGCTTAGAGAATATATCTGCATTTAAAAATATGGATAGATTTGAATTCCTGTCTATAGATATTGTAGATAAACATGCTTTGGAGAGTCTAAAAGACTGCCACATTGATGCTATATATCATTTGGCTTGTCCTGCTTCTCCGATTCATTATCAAAAAGATTCAATCTATACGACTCTGGTGTCTGTCGAAGGAACTCTGAATATGCTTGAACTAGCTAGACATAATGGGTGCCCAATACTATATTCTTCGACAAGTGAGGTTTATGGTAACCCTGAAGTGCATCCTCAAAGTGAGAGTTATCTCGGTAATGTGAATACAATAGGTCCTCGTGCATGTTATGACGAGGGCAAGCGTTGTGCTGAAAGCCTTTGCATGGATTATCATCGCCAATATGGAGTGGATGTCAGAATCATTCGCATCTTCAATACTTATGGCCCCAAAATGGCAATAGATGATGGGAGAGTTATCTCAAACTTCATTGTTCAGGCTTTGCAAGGAAAGGATATAACGGTGAATGGGAATGGCAACCAAACTCGCTCCTTCATGTATATTGATGACTTATTGGAGGGAATGGTAAGGGTGATGGCTAGTAAATATCATAGCCCAATCAATCTTGGCAATCCAGAGGAAGTATCTGTCTTGGACTTGGCTCATAAGGTATTGGAATTGACAAAGTCAAGTTCTGAAATTAAATTTCAAACCTTGCCGCAAGATGACCCATGTCGCCGTTGTCCTGACATATCTTTGGCAAGAAAGAACTTGGATGGTTGGAAACCAAAAGTCTCTTTGGAGAAAGGCTTGTTGAAGACAATAGATTATTTCTCTCAAAAAATATGATGTTACATATTACTCTACATTAAAATCGACCAAAAGATGGAACAAAACATAAGCATCATCATGCCGATATACAACCAGGCTTCTTTCGTTAGAGGAGCACTTGCTAGCTTGGAACGACAAACTTTCAAGCATTGGGAGTTGCTCATTATAGACGATGGCTCTACTGATGGGGTAAACGGCAAGATAACAGATTACTTAAATAAAGATTCTCGTATCCGCTATGTTCGTAATGAGCATAATGAGGGCTTGGGCTATAGTCTGAACCTTGGTATGCAGCTTGCTTCATACCCTATTGTTTCCTATCTGCCAGCAGATGATATTTATTATGATTCACATTTGGAAACCATGCTCAAGACAATGGTGGAGAATGATGCACAGGTGGTAGTGTCGGGTATGCTATATAATGAAGACAATGTAGGAGGTGAAGGTAAGTCAACCTATACCATGGGGACAATTTCTGAGAAATGGCTTCAGTTAGTACAGGTGATGCATAGACGTACAGACCTACGTTGGCTCGAAAGAAAGGAACTTGCAACGGACGACCTAGGTAGAATGTTCTGGAACCAATTGTTGCAGACTTTCCCAAAGGTTGCTTATACGAATAAGATTACTTGTGAGTGGACTTCACATCTCTTTCAACGCCATCGTGTCATGAACGACAGAGAATTTGGTGGCATTTATATGTACAAGACCTATTACCACGTAAAGGAAGCCATCCATTATCAGTCTTCTTCTGGCAATTATATTGATGAGATTACCCATTATCAGGCATTCCGAAATTTGCCACATCGAGAAGATGGACTTAAAATATTGTTGGTAGGGGAACTCTCATATAATCCTGAGAGAATCGTGTCTCTTGAAAAGCGTGGACACAAACTTTATGGTCTCTGGATAGACAATCCTTTTAACTTCAATAGTAATGGTAACTTCCCATTTGGACATGTGGAAGATATTCCTCTCCAAGGATGGGAAGAGAAAATAAAGGAGATAAAGCCAGACATCATTTGTGGTATGACCAACTTTAAGGGTTTGGAATTGTCATGGAGAGTCTTTAAGAAGGTAAAGGACATCCCTTTTGTCTGGCATTTTAAGGAAGGTCCTTTCTATTGTAGGTCTTATGGCGCATGGGAAAAGTTGATAGAACTTTATGAGCATGCCGATGGTGCCATTTATATCAATGAGACTGCCAGAGACTGGTATCATCTCTACATGGAAAAGCCAAATGCCAACACTTTGGTGCTAGATGCCGACCTGCCACCAGAAGAGTGGTTCAAGGGAGAACGTTCCCCACTGCTTTCTGCTAAGGATGGAGAGATGCATACCGTGATAGCTGGTAGACTGCTAGGAATCAGTGTGAATGACATAGAGCAGATGGCAGAGATTCATATACATTTGCATGTTTACGGTGATATATTCCAAGACCAGTCTCGAATGCTGATAGATGAGGCTATGGCTGTGGCTCCAGACTATATTCACCTTCATCCTAATTGTCCATCAGAGAAATGGGTTAGTGAGTTGTCGCAATATGATGCAGGATGGTTGCATTATTATAAGAGCAATAATCACGGTGACTTGCTGCTTGCCAACTGGATAGATTTTAACTCACCTGCGAGATTGTCAACCTATGCGGCAGCTGGGCTCCCGATGATTATGCATGACAATTCGGGAAATGTTGTTCATCACCAGCAATATCTTGAAAAGATGAACATGGCTTTGCCTATATCCTCCATCAAGCAATTAAAGGAGTATTTTGACAACAAACCTCTGATGGAGAAGAAACGTGAGGATGTTTGGCGCAATAGGATGGAATTCTGTTTCGACAAGCATGTAGAAGAGTTGGAAGAGTTTTTCCATCGGGTTATTAATAGCAAGAAAGCTTGCATAAAATAAAATCTAGCTTATGAAGATTAGTAAATATACGACTCGTTTGTCTGTATCCGATAAATCGTGGTTGCTCTATAATGCTGTGACAGATAGGTTTGTACTGTATAGCAAGGAACTTGATTTTGGTAAGCAAACAGATTTGGATGTCTTGAAAAAGGAATCGGAACAGTTTTATGAGCAGTTGGAAAAAGGAGGCTTCGTTATTCCTAATGATAAGGACGAGACGGAGGAGGTTGTGAAGAAGGGACTGGAGAATTGCAAGAATGATAAGGAATACTACTTAATCATCAATCCTACACTGAATTGTAATTTCCGTTGTTGGTATTGCTATGAGAATCATTCGGGCAGAAAGAAAATGCGGCCCGAAACAGTGGAGAGTGTTAAACGGATGATAGATAGGCTGTGTGATACCGAGCATATAGAATTTCTTCACCTTTCTTTCTTCGGTGGTGAGCCTTTGCTGTATTATATAGATACGGTAAAACCAATCATCGGGCATGTGGAGAACTTGAAAAAAGAGCGTGGGCTAGGATATTCAATACATTTCACAACCAATGGCTACTTGATAACAAACCAATTGATAGAGGACTTGAAGAAGGTGCATGCCAATGTCTCTTTCCAAATCACGCTTGATGGAAGCAAGGAAGAACATGACAAGGTGAGAAGGTCTGCTTCAGGAAGTGGCTCGTATGACAGAATATTGGCAAATATAAAAAAGTTGTTGGAAAATGGATTCCATGTTGGATTGCGTTTGAACTATTCCGGTAAGAACGTCGCTTCTATGGGACAAGTGCAGAAAGACATCGAACCGTTGAGTGGTTATGGTAAGTCATTGTTAACGATAGATTTCCAGCGAGTTTGGCAGGATGAGGCTATTGAGTCAACAGATGAGCTTCTTCTGAAAACGATAGCAGATTTTCAAAGTAAGTTCCAGTTTGTAGGAGATTTCTTCAATCGTGTAAATTCATATAGAAATCCCTGCTATGGTGACTTAGAAAACGAGTGCATAGTAAATTATGATGGTGGTATTTATAAGTGTACGGCTAGGGATTTCACGGAAGAACTTTGTTTGGGAACCTTGCAAAATGACGGCTCGATTCTTTGGAAACATCCAGAATATGCTAGACAGAGATTGTGCAATAAATTTTCTAAGAAGGTTTGCCAAAGTTGCAAGATTTTTCCACTTTGTGGAGCTGGATGTTCGCAAACAGCTTCTGAGGTAAAGGATGCTTGTACATTATGCAAGAGCGAAATGGAAAAAGATAATATAGTATTGACACGTTTCTATGAAAGAATAGTGAAAGCTGCAAGAAAAGAAGAAAGCTGTATGGCTTGAGTTAACTTATTGTATAATAAAAAAAATGTAAGATTATGAGTAACAATTTAGAGACACTGAATAGCTTTGTACAAGAGCTGGAGGTGAAAATGGGGCAGAGTGGGCAGACTGCTGTTTTGTTGGAAGGGCAAGAGGACTTGCTAGGAGGTGAAGAAACCGACAAAAATAAAGTTTCTTGTTTGAGTACCAAAAACCAGAGATGCGTGAATACTGGTAGATGTGATCAAAGCAGCAATAGTACAGATTGCAAAAATACCGGTTTTTGTGATTATACTAATAATTCTGCAAGTTGTATGACCGGAGGTACTGGTGGTACTGGTGGCACCGGTGGCACCGGTGGGACAAGGCAATTAGGAATAGGTTTTCCTTCTTTAGTTTTTTAATTTTATTATTTATTGGGTGGGATTGAAACTCCCATCCTTTTCTGTTAGTGAATGTAAATGAAACGGGTTCCTTATTATAGACAAATATCGACAATTGATTGTGGTCCAGTATGTTTGCAAATGATATCCGCATATTATGGAAAGAAAATGTCGTTGCAAACCATCAAAGGTTTGTGTGAGTCTACTCGTGTCGGCGTGTCTGTTAGGGAGATGATTGGGTGTTGTGAAAAAATAGGCTTACAGGCAATTGCTGTGAATGTGAAAATGGAGGATTTGAGGCGCATGCCTCTTCCTTCCATTTTGTATTTGAAGCGAGGGCATTTTGTCGTATTAGATAGAATCCATCAGAAAAGGAACAAGGATTATTTTAGAATCATAGACCCTTCTCGAGGAAGGGTAAAGTTACAGGAAAGTTTCTTATGCGATGATTTTCTTTCTGATGATTATGGGGTGGCTATTGTACTGGCACCGACGGAAAAATTCGAGAAAGGTGACTTTGTACAAGGCTCGCTTTGGAAAACAATGAGGAATTTCCAATCTCAACTTTGGGAAATATTAAGTAGCTATAAACTGAGATACGTTTATGTGTTGTTGCTAACATTGTGTGTATCAGCGTTGAATTGGGCTATGCCACTTCTGTTGAAGACAACAATAGATAGCGGTATCATGAGCAAGAATATTGATAATGTTCTGAAACTCTTATTGTGTCAGTTAATATTCTTTGTCGGTTTTGCTACGGCAAACACTGTGTCTAGCTTTATATCTACCAAGATTACGTTGAAAACATCTGTGGCTTTTTTGCTGGTGTATCTTGAGAAAGTCATCAAGTTGCCCATGCAATATTTTGAGGTATCTCAACGTACGGAGCTGTTGGCAAAGGTGAGTGATTTGTCTCGAATCCAGAGCTTCTTTACTGACAATTTTATCAACATCTTGTTTGCCTTATTGAACATCTTGTTCTTTTCGGGCATCTTGCTGGTAAATAGCAAGGCTGTGTTCTTTATATTCATGGCATTCTCTTTGTTGACCTTTGGCTATAATTACTATTTCTCACAAAAGAAGAAAAGTTATGATTATGCTAACTTTTCTCTTCATGCAGAAAAAGACAATGTGACCTATGAGTTGATGATGGGTATGCAGGAAGTGAAACTAAACAATGCCCAGCAAGCTCGAATGAATGTCTGGAGAAAGCTGGAGGAAAAGAGCAATGCCTTACAACTAAGGATGATGTATATTGATGCTTACGCATCTAATGGAGCAAACTTCTTAGGAAAATTGAGAGACATCATATTGACTGGCTTATGTGCCTTGTTTGTCATCAAGGATGAGTTGAGTATGGGTACAATGATGATGATTAGTTTTTTGCTAGGACAATTGACACCATCTGTCTCACAGTTGTATTCCTTGGTAAATGATGCCATCTTGATAAGATTGTCTGCGGAGCGTTTGAACGAAGTCTTTGATACTCCAAATGAATCAGACGATACGCAGGTGAAGCTGACAAAGGAAATGGTAAGTGAAGGCTTAAGGCTAGACCATGTTTCTTTTAGGTACAAAGGCTTTGGTGATTATGTGCTGAAAGATATGGGCCTTCTTATTCCAAAGGGGAAAATGACAGCTATCGTTGGGGCAAGTGGAAGCGGTAAGACGACATTACTGAAATTGCTTCTAGGCTTTTACTATCCCCAGCAAGGAACCGTTTGGTTGGATAATGACCGTATGGAAACGATAGAACTGGATTCTTGGCGCAAGAAATGTGGTGTGGTCATGCAAGATGGTAAGATTTTCAGTGGAACTGTTGCCGAAAATATCGCCATGGCAGATGAACAGCCTAATCTCGAAAGAATGCAATATGCCGCAAGACTTGCTTGCATTGACGAGAGAATAAATCATTTGCCGATGAAATTTCAGACGAGGATAGGAGAAACTGGCATCAATCTGAGCGGTGGTGAAAAACAGCGTTTGCTTATAGCAAGGGCTGTCTATAAAAATCCTGAGTTTGTGTTCTTTGATGAGGCGACTTCTTCTTTGGATGCAACGACAGAAAGGGTTATCATGCACAATCTTACAGAATTCTATGCAGAACGCACGGTTGTTGTCATCGCCCATCGGTTGAGTACAGTGAAGTCTGCCGATAATATCGTCTTTATAGATAAAGGGCGCATTGTGGAGCAGGGAACTCATGAAGAGTTAATCAAACAGAAAGGATATTATTATACATTGGTAAACAATCAATTGGAACTCAATGAAAAAGCAGTATGATTATCTTGTTGTAGGTGCAGGCTTGTTTGGGGCGACTTTTGCGTATCGGGCAAGGCAAGCAGGAAAGCGAGTGCTTGTAATAGACAAGCGGTCGCATACTGGGGGCAATGTGCATTGTAGGGAAATGGAAGGCATACAGGTTCATCTGTATGGCCCACATATCTTTCATACCAAGAGCCAGAAGGTATGGGATTTTGTAAACCAGTTCGTTTCTTTCAATCGCTTTACGCTGAACACCCTGGCTAACTATAAGGGAGAACTATACAATCTGCCATTCAATATGCATACTTTCCATCAGATGTGGGGTGTGAATACACCTGCTGAGGCTTGGCAATTCTTGGAGCAGCAGAGATATAAGGGAGAGGTGCATCATCTAGAGGAACAAGCTCTGTCTTTGGTAGGCAAAGACATCTATGAGAAACTGATAAAAGGCTATACCGAGAAGCAATGGGGGCGGAACTGCAAAGAATTGCCTAGCTTTATCATCAAGCGACTGCCCGTAAGGCTAACGTATGACAACAACTACTTTAATGACCCTTATCAAGGCATTCCTATAGGTGGATATAATAAGTTGATAAATGCTTTGCTGGAAGGCTGTGAGGTTAAGACCGATTGTGAATTCTTTGAGGGCTTGAGTCAAAGTTGGCGAGAAATTGCTGATAGACTAGTCTATACAGGAAAGATAGATGACTTTTATGGATGCCGTTTTGGCAGATTGGAGTATCGTTCCTTGCGATTTGAAACAGAAACGTTGGATGTTCCTAATTATCAAGGTGTAGCACTGATGAACTTCACGGATAGGGAAACGTCCTATACTCGCATCATAGAGCATAAGCATTTTGAGCAATTTGGGGAGGCTGTATATGGAAAACCAAAGACTGTTATCACTCGTGAGTACCCTTTGGCGTATCAGCCAGGACAGGCAGAGCCTTATTACCCAGTGAATGATGATAGAAATAATCGCCTCTATCATGAGTATCAAGAGCTGGCAGATGTGGAGAAAAATGTGCTATTTGGTGGACGATTGGCAGAATATAAGTATTATAATATGGACGAGGTGATAGAAAGTGTTTTTTCTGTACCTCTAATTTGAATTATTTTATTATCTTTGTCGCACTAATTAATATATAAAAACGTAAACTGACAAACAATTGAGATTATGAAGCAATTAAGAATCTTATTTATTATTGGAACTATTCTGTGCGGATTGCCTATGATGGGGCAGACTAAGGAGAAAACACTAGAATATGGTGGATGGGTAGAGGAATTCGTTACCCATACTGCTATTACAAATGCAAAACTAACTTTGCTTGATGACAAAGGAGAGGTTGTAAAAGAGACTATATCAGACGAAAGAAACGAACAGAAAAATGGTGGCTTTACGTTTATAGTTGCTAACAATCACAGATATACCATCAAAGTAGAGTGTGATGGCTATGTGCCACAAAGTTTCTCTTTTGATGTAAAGGTTAGTAAACGGGTGAATACCCGTTATCTGCCAACCATTTTTTTGCGTAAGAAGAAAAAGTTGGATGATGAGCAGCTACTGAATGAGGTAACAGTAACGGCCACCAAGGTGAAATTCTATCATAAGGGTGATACGCTGGTGTATAATGCTGATGCCTTTCAACTCTCAGAAGGCTCCATGCTCGATGCGCTTATCAGGCAGTTGCCTGGTGCGGAATTGAAGTCGGATGGGCGTATCTATGTCAATGGTCGGTTTGTGGAGAGCCTCTTGCTTAATGGCAAGGATTTCTTCAAGGGTAACAATACGGTACTCTTGCAGAACTTGCCTACATACGCGGTAAACTCCATCAAGGTATATGAAAAGAAAACTGACCTAAATCTGTTTGCCAAACGAAAGGTTGAGGAGGATGAATATGTGATGGATGTCAACCTGAAGAAACAATATAATATTGGCTGGTTGGGCAATGTGGATGCTGGTATGGCAAATGATGACTTGTATTTGGCGCGCTTGTTTGCTTTGCGTACAACTGACCATTCGCAGTTGGCAATATTCAGCAACTTTAATAATATGAATGATGGTGGTGCACCGATGCAAGGCTCTGACTGGACACCGGAGAAGCTGCCGATGTCTAGATTAACAACAAAGAAGGTGGGAGTGAACCTGAATGTGGATGATAGATTAAACCGATTCCGCTTAAGGAGTAATGCCGATCTTACTCATTATGACAATCATGAGGAAACGAATGCGTATCGCACCAACTTCTTGTCATCGGGAGATACATACGAGCGTTCTATGAATGAAGCAAAGTATTGTAATTTCTATCTCAATATGAACAATATGTTGACGCTGACTCCTGGTGGCAGAAATTCTAAATGCTATATGACGATAGACCAAAAAGCCAATTACTCTCGCCGTAAGCAGAATTCCATCTTTTATTCAGCTCTGATGGCTGAAAGTTGGGAAAATCAGGAACAGATGTGGAATCGTCTCTTCCCGATTTCAACAGGTGAACTGTATAAGAACTTGATTAATAGAGTGGAAAGCAAAAGCCAAAACGACTTGAAGAGTTGGCTTGCATCATTGGACTACAGTTCAGATTTCATCGTAAACGAAGCTGGAGATATGTTGCAGCTAAAGCTTGGTGGTGAAGTGCTTGGTAAAGATGATGAGGGATATAGCATTTATAGCCTTGATTATGCTTCAGGAAATGTTGCTGGAAATAATGATTATCGTCGCTGTTATGTACCTTGGTCTTCTAAAGGGTATCGTTATCATGGCGGCTTGGGGTACTCCTTCAATGTTTCTGATAAGTTGTGGGGAGCTATTCAATATGGTTATGAGCAGAAGTATTCTCATGAAGAGAATAGTCTTTATCGTTTGGATCAACTTGCAGGATGGGGAGCTGATGCCAATCATGAATTAGGTGTCTTGCCATCTGTTACTGATTATCTTTCAACGATAGATGCGGCTAATAGTTATCTGTATGATTTTCATACTGATGCGCATAAGCCGTTTGCGATTTTTTCCTGGCAGGTGGTAGAAGATGCAAAGAATGATATCTTGTTCAAGAGCCAGTGGAACTTCAACTTCTCGCATGAGAATATGCGTTATAGAAGGGCATCTCTAGACAAGGAACTCTCTCGTAATTTAAGTTTCCTGAACCCGGAGTTTACCCTATATTGGAGCGGAAATAGAAAAAACAGAAAGTTTTCTAGCAGTCTGGTCTATTCTATAACTCAGGTAGCTCCTCAGATGCTCTATCTGTTTGATTATATAGATGATGCAGACCCTCTGAATGTAAAGCGTTATGGAAATGAAAAACTGAAGAACTCAATGTTGCATCATCTGCAATATGCTTATAATGGAAGTTTCAAGTCTCTAATGTATGATCTTAAATACGATTATGCTTCTACCAGCGATGCAGTGGCTATGGGCTTTATATATGATAAAAACACTGGTAGACGTACTTTCTCGCCAACCAATGTGAATGGTAACTGGAATACAAGCTTGCGCTTAGGATTGAGTGGCAATGTTGATAAGAAGAAACGGTTAATGTTTAATACGGTTACCTCTTGGGGATATGTTAACAGTGTTGATATGATTAGTGATGCTGCAACTGTGGAGATGAAGAAGAGTATAGTAAAGACATCCACCATTTCGGAAGATTTGCGCCTGGACTACAAACTGGGCAAGCATTCTTTTGGAGTGAATGGTTATGTTGCCTGTCTTCATTCCAATGGCGAACAGAAGGATTTCGAAACCCTTGATGCTTGCAACTATCATTATGGGCTGAGTGCAGTATTGGCACTTCCTTTCAGGTTCTCGTTTGACACCGACCTTTCGATGTATAGTCGACGTGGATATGGTGAGTCTGTGATGAATGATGACAATTTATTATGGAACTTCCGCCTTTCCCGACCATTCTTCAAGGGAAAATTGGTTGTGAAGGCTGATGCATTCGATGTGTTCCATCAGTTGAAGAAAGTGGATAGAACTATCAATGCGCAGGGCAGGGTAGAGAAATACTATAACACAGTGCCCCGTTATGTGCTCATCCACGCCATTTATCGTTTTCATGTAGCAAAAGGTAAAAAGTAAGTGTTATTATGCTGGATAAGAGAAACTTAGAACAGATTCTTTCTGATCAGCAGGAAGAACTGGAGATGCGTAGAGGCGAAATTTTGTGTCATCGACCAGAAGAGGCGCAGATAGACTTGGGCAGTACGCAGGCTCAGGTCGTGATAGGTGTGCGATATCCTGGCAGCAGGCTTTGGCAGTGTTGCTCGTAGAGGGTATCATCACCGCCAATGAAGCTACCTTCGTGCAGCTCGGCAAGTTTACGCCAGTCAGCATCCTGGGTCTCATCAGCATCCTGAGCATCTTCCTGCTCTTCAACTATGCTTTCGGATAAAAGATAATCATAAAATCATAAACCAATATAAAGGCGGCAATCTGCATCACGCAGGTTGCCGCCTTTATATTGGTTTATTTTGTTAACCACTTCCAGATAGAAATGATTTATTTGTATCAATTTTCCTGGCATATTGATAAATATCTTGCACTATATTGTTGGCTCTTATCATCATATTGAAGATGTAATCTCTAGAATCTGAAACCGATGGTTCCAGTGATGCCATTCCAATTGGATAATCCTGAGGTGTGAGAATTAATGTGTCTGAAACCTAGTCCGATATAGGGAACACTTCTACTCTTCTTGCAGTTCGGATAGAGGATGAGATCAGCATTATAGGAGGTGTATTTCCAATCGGCATTTCCGATAGTATTGGTTACGGAGAGACGAAGATCTACCCCTTGTGCGGTAGTCTTAGGATTGAAGAGTTTGAAGCCCAGTCCACCACCTAAAGCTTGGCTCTTGAAATAAGTCTTCACATCATCTTTCTTGTAGAGGTTGATGCTACCTTCAGTTTTGGCGAAGGCGTAGAAGCGTGGGGTAAGTTGATAGCCAAGGGCGAAGTTCAAAGTAGTAGGTGTCATACCTTTGTTCTCCATTCCCACGCTAGCATCGAGATCGAATGTCAGATGGTCTAAGATGGAGTAATGTGAGGCATTACTTTCCTCTTGGGCGTGCATAGGCATCGCCAAAGTTGCGGCACCCATGATTAGAATTAAACTTTTCTTCATAATTATCTATCTTGTAATGTTAATATATAGTCCGATAACTCATTTGTCATAATGGCGTCTAAAGAACGAAAACGTAAGCAAAAATACGAAAAAATGGCTACGGGTGTAGCCGTTCTCCGTATCTTTTATGATATTTTGCACGTTTTTATTTCCTTTGAAATACTTTTTCAAAGTATTTGAGGATATAAATAATACATACAGCTATAATAGCTTTGAATAGCGATGTCTTCCATTCAATACTATCATTGAATATGGCATCGATCATCAAGTTTCCAATAAAAAATGCTATGGTCAAGCCAAGAATGACCATTAAGCATTTACTCAAATTCTTGTAGTTTTGCATTGTTCTTTTCATCTGTTGTTTTGTTTTATATTGTGCAAAAATATAACTTTTATCTTCAACTACCAAATATTATGTGCAAAACTTATTTGATAACAGTAAAGTTGACAGTAAATAAGTTTTAGGATGATAGATAATCATAAAACAATTGGCGGCAACCTGCATCACGCAGATTGCCGCCTTCTTCTTTTCTAACTAACTATCTTATCAACTATTCAAAGAATGTATCAATATATATCGAGTATATCCAGGGCTGATGCCCTGGATGTAGTTTGTTGTTTTAATATTGTTGCTTACTTCAATCTGATGATGTTCAGCGAGCTGGCTGGAATCTCTACCGTAGCACCA
>ERZ1023633.131-NODE-131-length-31061-cov-11.143488_pt1 | contig 31061 bp, 30 predicted proteins | sample MGYA00380333_ERZ1023633 | MGnify/ENA primary metagenome ERZ1023633 (study PRJEB33179, sample SAMN07448972) | human gut metagenome | biome: Human-gut; feature: Human associated habitat; material: Faeces | host: Homo sapiens | place: India: Bhopal | collected...
CCCTCGCGAGCCACCCCCCCCCCCTCCACTCGCGACCCCCGCCCCGCTGCGACTAATTCATGATTGTGAAATGCTGTCCGCATATTGAAATTATCTTCACTTCCTCTTGTTTTTGAGTGTGAATTATGCTACTTTTGTCCCGTATAGGCAGGTTGCGAAAGCGGCTCTTGGATTGGAGTCCTTCGAGATCAGAATTCTTATGCTGACAACCGTAGAACTAACCCTTGCTCATAGGCAGAGGGGATAATTTTCGTATTCATTTTGTAACTGCTTATGCATCTTGTTTTTAACCAATGACACAATTGGCTTTTGATGGGTCTAATCCATTAGATGACATCAGACTTGCGTATAGTTCGATTCTTAATTGGTATGCGCTTCGCATTTTTTACAATCGGATTGAACCGCTGAGACAAACCTTGGACGTTGCCGCGATCCGCTATTTCTACCCTCATCATTTGGTGGAGAAATGTTCGGATGGTGGTCTTGATTATGTTCAGGAGCCAATTATCAAGTCGTTGATTTTCATAAGATCAACTTGTGAGAGTCTGGACATGATCCGACTGAAACATGTAGGCAGTGTATCTCCGTATTTTGACCATCGGACCCGAAAGCCATTGATCATTCCGGATGAACAAATGGAACCGTTCATAAAGCTCTGCGACATTAAGGACTCGGGTCTTGAGTATCTGGGAGAGGATGGCCCGCAGTTCCACAAAGGTGACCGCGTGAGAGTCATTGACGGCATATTCAAAGGTTATGAGGGTCACATCAAGCGCATCAAACACGACAGGCACCTTATAGTTACCATTGAGGGTGTTGCCGCTTTCGCGACCAAATTCATTCCTCCCGCTTTTTTGGAGAAAGTGGAGACAGATAAGTAATAGTCGAATTATAATCTTTCATAAGAATAAGAATATGAATATGAAAAGAATATCACTACTGTTATGGCTTCTGGCCATAGGCATTTTGGCAGTTCCATCCTGTTCTACGCCGAAGGAGATCAGTTACTTCCAGGACCTCGAGTCGGTGGAGGGCCAGCGGATCGGTGGCGCGAAGGGGATCACGGTGCGGCCGAAGGACAAGATCTCGATCATCGTGAACTGCAAGAGTCCCGAGCTGACAGCCCTTTTCAACCTGCCGTACGTGACGCAGCGTCTCGGTGAGAACACCCGCAGCACCATCACTTCCGGTTACAGCCAGGGCTACATCTCTGGTTACACGGTGGACGACCGGGGCTGCATCGACTTCCCTGTCCTCGGCGAGGTGGCCGTGGCGGGGCTGACGCGTGATGAGATCGCCTCCGTGATCAAGAAGGAGCTCAATGAGCAGGGGCAGGCGACGGACGCCGTGGTGACCGTTGACTTCATGAACCTGTACTATCAGGTGCTTGGCGAGGTTGAGAAGCCGGGGCGCTACGCCATCGACAAGGATGCCGTGACGATTCTCGACGCCATCGGAACCGCCGGTGACTTGACCATCTACGGAAAGCGCGAGAACGTGAAGGTGCTGCGCAACGAGAACGGCAAGATGCTGACCTACGAGGTGAACCTCTGCTCAGCCGCCGACCTGATAGCCTCGCCGGCCTACTACATCCGCCAGAACGACGTGATCTACGTCGATCCGAACGACGTGCGGGCAAGGCAGTCCACGGTGAACGGCAACAATGTCCGCTCCACCTCGTTCTGGATCTCGCTGACTTCGCTCGCGGCGTCCATCACCAACACGATCGTGATCATCGCCACGAGGAGCGGGTCGGGGAAATGATCCGCCCGTGAACTTTGTGAAGAAACACTATAACATCAAAGCGATTCAAAACAATGGAGAACAACATCAACACGGATAACAATACCCGGCAGCAGGAGGAGACCGTGCAGATCAGCCAGCTTGTGCGCCGCTGCCTGTCCAGATGGTACTGGTTCGCCCTGAGCCTGGCGGTCTGCCTGGCTTTAGGTGTCCTGTACATCCTCAGGTCAACCCCTACGTACAACACCTCCGCTGACATCCAGATCAAGTCCAACACCAAGGGCGCGTCCATGCCAGGGGACATCGGCGAGTTCGGCAACATGGGCCTCTTCGCCGTCAAGTCAAACGTCAACAACGAGCTGCACGCCTTCGAATCCCCGGACATCATGAGCGAGGTGGTGGCCAGGCTTCGCCTGTACATGAGCTACACGGTGGACGGCACCTTCCACAGGAACGTGCTCTACGGCACGTCGCTGCCGATCTCCGCCGACCTGCTCGATGTGGATGAGAACGTGGGAGCCGGATTCACCGTCAGCGAGAAGGGTGGGAGCGTCACCCTGAATGACTTCATCCATAAGAATGAGAAGGTCGGCGGCAAGCCGGTCGTGGGACACTACGGCGACACGCTCCAGACTCCTGTCGGAAGGATCATCGTTCAGAAGACGAAGGACTACTCCGGGGAGGCGATGAAAAAGCCGGTCAACGTCAGAAAGTCGGGCCAGCGCGGCGTGACACAGTCTTACCTGAACAGACTCCAGGTGAACCTCGCCGACAAGAACGCCGACGTCATCTCGCTCTCTATCAAGGACGTGTCCACCCAGCGTGCCCAGGACATCCTGAACACCCTGATCGCCGTCTATAACGAGAACTGGGTGCGTGACAAGAACCAGATAGCGAACTCCACTTCTGTGTTCATCAACGACCGTCTCAGGGTGATCGAGGGCGAGTTGGCGGGCGTGGACTCCGACATCTCCGCCTACAAGTCGGAGAACATGATCCCTGACGTGGGTGCCGCAGCGACGATGTACATGCAACAGAGCACGGTGCTGAACCAGCAGCTCCAGGACGTGAGCAACCAGCTCTACATGGCGCGCTACATCAAGGACTACATCGGCAAGGAGGACAACCGCAACCAGCCGCTTCCCGCCAACATGGGATTGAGCAGCCAGACGATCGAGAACGGCATCTCCGAGTACAACTCCAAGATCCTGCAGAGGAACAACCTTGTGGCGAACTCCGGCGAGGAGAACGTGCTCGTGAAGGATCTCGACCAGGCTCTGGCCTCGATGAGGGGGTCGATCTCCCGGTCCATAGACAACGAGATCCTTGCCCTCAACACGAAATACGAGAATCTCAAGGGCACCGCCCGCCAGAACACCGCGCGCATCGCCGCGAATCCTAACCAGGCGAAGCAGCTCCTCTCGGTCGAGCGTCAGCAGACCGTGAAGCAGGCTCTGTACCTCTTCCTCCTGCAGAAACGCGAGGAGAACGAGCTCTCGCAGGCGTTCACCGCCTACAACACAAGGATCATCAAGCATCCTATCTCAGGAATATTCCCGGTCTCCCCGCAGTCCATGAAGATCATGATGATGGCGTTTCTCCTGGGTCTGATGATTCCTGCCGGGATCATCTATCTGCTGATGGCGACCGACACGAAGGTGCGCTCCCGCCGCGACCTCAAGGGAGTCTCCGTGCCTTTCGCCGGCGAGATTCCGCTCTCTGCCGAGACTGCCACCAAGGCGTTCGGAAAGCGGAAAACCCTTAGTGGCGCCGATTCCATCGTGGTCCGTCACGGCAACCGCAATGTGGTCAACGAGGCGTTCAGGGTGCTCCGCACCAACCTCGAGTTCATGATGCGCGAGTCAGGAAGCAAGGTCGTCGCCGTCACTTCGTTCAACCCGGGCTCGGGCAAGTCCTTCGTGTCGTCCAACCTGGCCGTCAGCTTTGCCATCAAGGGTAAGCGTGTTCTGGCCATCGACGGCGACATGCGCCACGGCACGCTCTCCGAGCTTGTCGGCTCGCCGAAGCCTGGCCTTAGCGACTATCTCGCCGGGATCGTCGCCGATGTGCACGATGTGATTGTCCGTTCGAAGGACGCGATGACGGTACCTGACATTCTTCCGGCGGGATCCATCCCTCCGAACCCGGTTGAGCTGCTCGCCGACAGGCGCCTCGCCGATGCGATCGCCGTCCTCAGGAATGAGTACGATGTGATCATCATCGACTGCCCGCCGGTGGAGATCGTCACCGACGCGCGCGTCATCAACGACTATGTGGACAGGACGCTCTTTGTCGTCAGGGCCGAGCAGTTCGACAAGGCCATGCTCCCGGACCTCGACGCGCTCTACCGCGACGGGGAGTACAGGGGACTCTGCTGCGTCCTCAACGGGACCGCGTCCTCCGACGGCTACTACGGGAACTACGGCACCTATGGCCATTACGGTTACTACGGCCACAATGGCGGCTCCTACTACAGTTCCGACAACAAAGCCAGGTAAATCCGCCCGCTGACTTTGCCGGCGCACCGGTCCCTCCGGCGCGCCGGCAAAACCATAACCCAAAAAACATATCTTATGCGAAATCTGAAAGAGTTGAGGATCGCCGTGGCCGGTACTGGCTACGTCGGCCTCTCCATAGCCACCCTGCTGTCCCAGCGCCACAAGGTGACTGCCGTTGATGTGATCGCCGACAAGGTCGATAGGATAAACCGTCGCGAGTCCCCGATCCAGGACGAGTACATCGAGAGGTATCTCCGCGAGAAGCCACTCGACCTCACCGCCACGCTTGACGGTGAGGCCGCCTACAGGGACGCGGACTTCGTGGTGATCGCCGCTCCCACTAACTACGACCCGAAGAAGAACTTCTTCGACACGTCGCACGTGGAGGAGGTGATCGACCTCGTGCTGAAGGTTAATCCCGATGCGGTGATGGTCATCAAATCCACCGTCCCTGTGGGCTACACCGCCTCTGTGCGGGAAAGGTTCTCGTACAGGGAACGCCTCGCCGACGGCACGATGAGGGTGGTGGTGCCAAACATCATATTCGCTCCTGAGTTCCTGCGTGAGTCCAAGGCGCTCTATGACAACCTCTATCCGAGCCGCATCATCGTCGGCTACGACAGAGGAGACTCCGCTCTCGAAGAGGCTGCCGGCACTTTTGCCGCACTCATCAAGGAAGGCTCTCTGAAAGAGGATGTTCCGGTGCTGTTCATGGGTTCCACGGAGGCGGAGGCGGTGAAGCTGTTCGCCAACACCTACCTTGCCCTCCGCGTCAGCTATTTCAACGAGCTGGACACCTATGCGGAGATGAAGGGACTCGACACGAGGTCCATCATCGACGGCGTGTGTCTGGATCCTCGCATCGGCTCGCACTACAACAATCCGTCCTTCGGCTACGGCGGCTATTGCCTCCCGAAGGACACCAAACAGCTGTTGGCGAACTACGCCGACGTGCCGGAGAACCTTATCCAGGCCATTGTGGAGTCCAACCGCACCAGGAAGGACTTCATCGCCGACCAGGTGCTCCAGAGGGCCGGCTATTATTCCGAGAACAGCCAGTACGACAGCGCCCGCGAGAAGAAATGCGTGATCGGGGTTTACCGTCTCACGATGAAGTCCAACAGCGACAATTTCCGCCAGAGCGCCATCCAGGGCATCATGAAGAGGATCAAGGCCAAGGGCGCCGAGGTCATTGTCTACGAGCCTACGTTGGAAGACGGCGCGTCCTTCTTCGGCAGCAAGGTGGTCAACGACATCGCCGAGTTCAAGCGCCGCGCCGACTCCATCATCGCCAACCGCTACGACCGCGTCCTGGATGATGTCCGGGGCAAGGTCTATACCCGCGACCTCTTTGAGAGAGACTAGCCGCCTACTTCACCGTAATACCTGTTAATCAAAATTATTTTCCATAATGCTGTCGATCCGCAAGATAGTTGACTCGTACTTCTCGAAGCGCACGTTCCCGCACTGGTGCGTGCTGCTTCTGGACAGTGCCATTCTGTTTTTGTCCGGAGTGTTCGTCTACTGGTGCTTCAACCGCGGCACCGCCCTTCAGCTGAACTTCTGGCCGTTGACCTACCTGATGCTGCTGTGCGTCGGCGTCCACTTCATATTCTTTGCCATCTTCCGGACATATTCGGGAATCATCCGCTACTCATCGTTCAACGACCTCATCCGTGTGGCGCTGGCGATGGGATGCTCCGCATTGGCGGTGATAGCCGTCCATTTCTTCACGAACAGCTGCCCGTCTCGGGTGTTCGCCCACGTGCAGGTGCGGCATATCCTGATTGCGGAAGCCATCGCGACCGGTTTGATGTGGCTGCTTCGCGTTTCTATCAAATGGGTTTACGACACCTATTTCCGGACGGAGGGTGCGAAGAATGTCTTCATCTATGGCATCCTCGCCGGCGGCATCGGACTCGCGAAGGCGATCCGCAGCGAGAAACCGATGCGCTACTGTCTCCGAGGCTTCATCTCCCACGATCCGGCGCTTGGAGCCAACGGCACGCGCCTGATGGGCGAGCCGATCTACGAGGTTGACGCCAGTCTGCCGGATGCGATCCGCCGCAATGGGATCGCCGCCGTGCTGGTCGCTCCGGGCAGGATCGGCAAGTTCCGCAACGACACGGCTCTTCAGGACTACATCCTGCAAAGCGGCGCAAGAATATTCTCGGCTAACAATGTCGTTGACACCGAGCATGATGCGATCAAGGGAGCGCCGACCTTGAAGGAGGTCAGCATCGAGGATCTTTTGCCTCGTGACGAGATCTGCGTCGACCTGGAATCCGTGGCCGAGTCCCTCCGTGGGAAGCGCATCCTGATCACCGGTTCCGCCGGAAGCATCGGCAGCGAGATAGTGCGCCAGGTGGCGTCGTTCAGCCCGTCGTCCCTTATGCTGATCGACTCCGCGGAGACTCCGCAGCACGACATCCGCAGGATGATGGCGCATGACTTCCCGTCTGTGCCATGCGCCACCGTGGTGACGTCGATCACCAAGGCTGACAGGATGGAGAACATATTCAAAACCTTCCTTCCTGAATATGTCTTCCACGCCGCGGCGTACAAGCACGTGCCGATGATGGAGGACAACCCTTGCGAGAGCATCCAGAACAACGTCCTCGGCACGAAGATCCTGGCCGACCTTTCGGTCAAATACGGCGTTCGCCGCTTCGTGATGGTGTCCACCGACAAGGCTGTGAACCCGACGAACGTGATGGGATGCAGCAAACGAATATGCGAGGTCTATGTTCAGAGCCTGAACAAGGCGGAGCGTGACGGCGTGGTGAAGGGGCAGACCCAGTTCATCACCACCCGCTTCGGCAACGTCTTAGGCTCCAACGGCTCCGTGATTCCGACTTTCGAGCGCCAGATCAAGGCCGGCGGCCCGGTGACGGTGACGGACCCCAACATCATAAGGTACTTCATGCTGATTCCCGAGGCCTGCGAACTGGTCCTTGAGGCCGGCACGAAGGGCGAGGGCGGCGAGATCTTCGTCTTCGACATGGGCAAGCCGGTGCGCATCGCCGACCTGGCGCGTCGCATGATCGAGCTGAGCGGGGCGAAGGGCGTGGAGATCAAGTACACCGGCCTGAGGGACGGGGAGAAGCTCTACGAGGAGGTCCTGAGCGAGTCGGAGGCGACGAAGCCTTCGTTCCACGAAAAGATCCGCATCGCCTGTGTCCGTGAATATGACTGGTCCGATGTGAGCCGCGAGATAGACGCCCTGATCGCCCAGTCCCACACCTACGACGACATGGCCGTGGTAGCCTCCATGAAGCGCCTAGTCCCCGAGTACATCTCCAACCACTCCAAGTACACCGTCCTTGACCACAAGGCGTGAGTTTGGCTCTGTGTGCCATAGGATATTGTTTCAATAAGCAATTTGGAATTGTATTTAAAAAACATTACGACTTTGAAATGATATTTTAAACCATTAAGTATACTTTAATGTTTTTTCTTATATTTGCAAAGTAAACTTTGCTCTTATGGATAAACAGATTATAAAAAAACTAATAATAGAGAAGCAAAAGGCCATTCCGGAATTCTTTATTATTCGAAGGGAAATCCAGTTTGATACTCATGCAAACTATGTGCTTGTCGGTTTAAGGCGTGCTGGAAAATCCTTTATGATGTATCAGGATGCCCAGAATATGATGAAGAGTCCAGGGCTGACACAAGAAAACATACTCTACATAAATTTCGAGGATGAAAGGTTGTCAGATATTTCTTCAGACAGTTTGGGAGAAATATTGGATGCCTATTTCGAGTTATATCCAGAAAAAAAGCCACTGATATACCTTGATGAAATACAGGTTGTTTACGGGTGGGAAAAATTTGCAAGAAGACTTGCAGATTCTAAGTATAGAGTTATGATTACTGGCAGCAATGCCAAGATGCTCAGCAGTGAAATAGCAACTACACTTGGTGGCAGATATATTCCAAAGGAAGTTTTTCCATTTTCTTTTAGAGAGTATCTAGAGTACAAAGGCATAGAATTGGACAGAAATTGGATATATGACCAAGGTGCTTGCTCTCAGATATCAAATACTTTCGATCATTATTTCACTAATGGCGGCCTTGCAGAATCTTTCAATCTTGAAGATAAGAGGGAGTATCTGAATTCATTATGTCAGAAGATACTGCTTGGCGATATAGTGGAGCGGAATAAAGTGCGCAATGCACGTGCTTTTCGTCTTCTCACAAGAAAATTGGCAGACAGTGTGATGCAACCGTCATCCCTCAGCAGGTTAAAACATATTATTGATTCCAGCGGAGATAGCATAAGCCTGCCTATATTGAAAGATTATTTGGAGTATTTGGAAGAGTCCTACCTGTTTTTCTCTATCCCGAATATGAGTTCATCCATATCGGAGCAGTCCACAATCCGGAAAAGATACATTGTGGATAATGGATTGCTTAACTTGTTTCTTTTCAGTGGAGAAACGAAGTTGTTGGAGAATATAGTAGCATGTAAATTAATCAGAAAATACAGAAACACACCCGAAGAAACGCAGGTTTACTATTATAATAAAAACGTAGAGATAGATTTTTGTATTCCGTCTGCCAAAATGGCTATCCAAGTATCTTACAGTTTGGGAGACGATGCGACCTATAGACGAGAAACAGGTGCGCTGGAAAAGTTCTTGAACGTTTACCCGGATTTTACCGCAATAGTCATCACCAGAGACAATGAGCAAACTATCGACATCAATGGGCATCACATCAATGTAATGCCTATATGGAAATGGTTATGTCTGGAATAGTGCACTCAAGCGGTGTATTTTTACTACAGAATCCGCACTCAATGAGTGAAAATTCGTTATATTTGCGGGCAACGTTCTTCTATAATCAGATGCGAGTAAGGAATGATGTGAAAGATGACATCGAGTTCGCCCAAGGCAACGTCATTCCTCTCTGGGCTTTCGGGATGAACTACTAAAGTATAAACAATAAGAGCAAGAACAGTGGTCAATCGGGAATATTGTGGGAGAATAATGAATCGAGGCTGACGTTTTTGGATATGAAAAACCATTAAGTATACTTTAATGTTTTTTCATATATTTGCAAATGTTAGGTTTAATACTACCACCCAAGAAAATATATGGCACCAGAATCACCGATTATCGTTTATCATGGAACTAACACCATAGTAAAAACTCCTGAAGTCAGAGTGGCAGGTTACAACAAGGATTTCGGGTTCGGATTCTATTGTACACGCATCGAAAAACAAGCTCAGAGATGGGCCATTACGAAACGGACTCCCCATATCGTATGCATCTACGAATATACCCCTGACGCAACACTCAATGTGAAAGACTTCGTTGAAATGACAGATGAATGGCTTGACTTCGTAGCAGAATGCCGACATGGAGAGCCACACAGCTATGATATTGTGGAAGGTCCGATGGCTGACGATGAGGTATGGGACTATGTAGAAGACTTTCTCGCCGGACGTATAAGTCGCGAGGCTTTCTGGGCATTAGCAAGATTCAAACATCCGACGAATCAAATACTCTTTTGCACGGACAGGGCGCTGCAAACATTGAAATTCAAATCACACTATCAATTATGAGCAACAAATACTTTCCAGACGAGCAGATAGATTTCGATGACCTGTATTTTGTCTGCTACATGATAGAGAGAGTCGCACGGAAAATCCAACAGAGGAATCGATACGTCGTAGCAAAACTCGGTAGCAAAGGCCTTCTGCATGAACTGTCCATAGCTGAAACAAACCACTGTCTTAATCCGGAACAGGTCGAGGATGAATGGATTACGACATACGGAATGGCACCAGGGAACTTCGACATAACCAAAGTGGACTCACGCTTCACAGACAAAGTCCCGTCACCTACCCAGATGGGCAAAGTCTATGCAAGGCTTATCTCATCCGTAGATACCGAGGACAATCTTCCTGCGACAATGAAAGCGGTTTACGCATCACCTATCTGCGACAAGATAGATAACTACAACACAAGTGCCTACTACGAGCCCAGCTATGTTCAGACACGAGCTTTCCTCAACGGAGGGTTCTGAGGAACAACAGACGTATAAAATATAAATAAAAAGCTTGAATAACACTCACGATACGACGTTTACCGAACTTACTGAAGAAGATGCTCGCTGTCATTTCCACACTCGCTCCATACAAGCCGAATGCAGACAGTCTGGCATCGGAAATCGGCATCAGCAGAAATAGTGTACAAGACTACCTCGCCCTTCTGGAAAGGGCACAGTTGATCGGACAGCTCAGGGATGATACCGGTGGAATGAGAGGCCTGGGAAAAGTCGAGAAAGTATATATTGACAATCCTAGCCTGATGAATGCCCTGTCAGGCGGAAAAACCGATGTCGGAAACATGAGGGAAACGTTCTTCTATAATCAGATGCGAGTAAGGAATGATGTGAAAGACGACATCGAGTTCGCCCAAGGCAACGTCATTCCTCTCTGGGCTTTCGGACTGAACTACTAGATGGTAGGGCTGGAACTTTTTTTGTTATTTTTGTAAGTAAGTTCAGGGGATTGTAACGAGTAGTTCAGAAGTATTAATTGATTAAAATGCCCAACAATATGAGACACTTGGTCATAAAGAATTAAGGATGGTGTAGATATGTTCTTCAATTTCGAGATGTATGTATGAAGCGGAAGATTTTGAACGTAATGCCTGAGTGCTATGTTGATACAAACCTGATAGAATATCTTCTGGATGGAGTAGTAAATCATCAACATTGCTGCTCAAAGGTAGTGGGCCAGTTGAACAATACATTTGCAGACAAGTTTGCTATCGGAATTATCGATAAAGATAAGGTAGAACTCGGCTATATACAGGATTGTGACGAGATTGCCAAGACTGAGCACCTGACATTATTGAAGCATAAATCCCGTCATCAGTATCTGATTACGATTTCTCCCGCCGTGGATAAATTTGTATTGGACAGCGCAAAAGAGCAAGGAGTCGATACGGAAAAATACAACCTTCCGTCAACTCTTAAGGAGTTCACCAAACTATCCAAGTCAGTCACGTCCAACACGGATGAGCGATTCAAGAACTTATTCGCAGCAATTAACGGCAACTCTGAATTCAGAGCGTTAAAGATGACTTTGAAATATTTATTGGACAAGCAGTACAATACGGATATTTCTGAACTGACACGGATTTTTGGCGGTGAAGCACGTGAAGAAAATCGAGTAACGTGTGAAGTGTAGACTTTCTTGATGATATTGCACTCATTGAGAGCATAATTATACATATTTTCGTTCTTATGCAGTGTGTTTTAATCAGGCCACAGATATGTGGAGACTGGTTGTGGCTTGGGGCATATTGAAAACATTAAACGACAATTAATAATTTTAACATATCATGAGCATTTTTGCAGGTAAAACCCTTATGATTACCGGTGGTACCGGTAGTTTCGGAAACGCAGTATTGAAGCGTTTTCTCAGAACGGACATTGCTGAGATCAGGATTTTCTCACGCGACGAGAAGAAACAGGACGACATGCGCCACGAGTATCAGGCGAAATTCCCTGACGTTGCGCACAAGATAAAATTCTACATCGGTGACGTCAGAAACTTGGAAAGCGTACGCTCGGCGATGCCAGGCACAGATTACATTTTCCATGCAGCCGCCCTCAAGCAGGTTCCGAGCTGTGAATTCTTCCCGATGGAAGCAGTGAGGACCAACGTGATAGGCACTGACAATGTTCTTACGGCAGCTATCGAAAACAATGTCGGAGCGGTCATCTGTCTCTCTACCGACAAGGCAGCATATCCGATCAATGCAATGGGCATCACCAAAGCCATCGAAGAGAAAATCGCCGTAGCCAAGAGCCGTAACTCCCGCAACACCAAGATCTGCTGCACACGTTATGGCAATGTCATGTGCTCACGCGGTTCTGTGATTCCTCTATGGATTGAGCAGATCCGCAGTGGCAACCCTATCACTCTTACGGAGCCTAAGATGACACGTTTCATCATGTCCCTCGAAGAGGCTGTCGATCTGGTGCTTTTCGCATTCGAGCATGGCCACAATGGCGACATTCTCGTTCAGAAAGCTCCGGCATGCACCATCCAGACACAGGCAGAAGCTGTCTGCGACCTTTTCGGTGGCAAGAAAGAGGACATCAAGGTCATCGGTATCCGTCACGGCGAGAAGATGTACGAGACACTCCTTACCAAGGAAGAATGCGCCAAAGCCGAGGATATGGGCAACTTCTACCGTGTTCCGGCAGACAACCGTGACCTGAACTACGACAAGTACTTCACCAAGGGTGATGTAAAGCGTGCTACCATAGAGGAGTTCAATTCTGACAACGCTTACCGTTTGAACTTGGAAGAAACAATTGCCAAAATCGGTGCTCTGGAATATATCCAGAACGAATTGAACGGAGTTGAAAATCTCGCGAAATAATGAAGATTCTGGTTACCGGCGCCAAAGGATTCGTGGGCAAGAACCTTTGCTGCCAACTGAACAACATAAAAGAAGGCAAGGCCCGCTGCTATGGAGACCTCCAGGTCGATGAAGTACTTGAATACGACATTGACTCGACTCCTGAGCAGCTGGACAGCTGGTGCGGCGAATGCGATTTCGTCTTCAACCTCGCGGGCGTGAACAGGCCTAAAGACAATGACGAGTTCATGAAGGGCAATTTCGGTTTCGCATCCACATTGCTCGATACATTGAAAAAGCACCACAACACTTGTCCTGTGATGCTCTCAAGCTCACAACAAGCCTCATTGACAGGACGTTTCGGCAACAGCGAATACGGCAGGAGCAAGAAAGCCGGCGAGGATCTTTTCCTGGAATACGGGAAAGAAACCGGTGCAAAAGTCCTTGTCTATCGTTTCCCTAACCTTTACGGAAAATGGTGCCGCCCGAACTACAATTCAGCCATCGCCACGTTCTGCAACAATATCGCCAATGACCTCCCTATCCAGGTCAATGACAGAAGCGTACAGATGGAGGTCCTCTACATCGACGATCTGGTCGAGGAGATGATCTGCGCTCTCAACGGTCAGGAACATCATTGCGAATTCGAGGGACTCGACGTGCTGCCATCAGCTGAAGGACGTTATTGCTATTGTCCTGTCACTCACAAGACCACGCTTGGAGAAATCGTTGATACCATATATGAATGCGCACGTGCAGTACGTGCCGTGCCGGATTCTGCGGAAGGACCTTCGACGGCTCTCGAAATGCCGCAAGACGGTCTGCGTTATCGCCTGATGTCCACATTCCTCAGCTACCTGCCGAAAGAAAAGGCGATTTTCGATTTGAAGATGAACGTGGATCCGCGCGGGTCGTTTACCGAGCTGGTACACACGCTGAATTGCGGTCAGGTAAGCATCAACATTTCCAAGCCGGGCATCACGAAAGGCCAGCATTGGCACAACTCTAAATGGGAGCAGTTCATCGTGGTTTCCGGCCACGGCCTGATCCAGATGCGCAAGGAGGGAAGTGACGAGGTCATTGAATATGAAGTCAGCGGTGACCGCATCCAATCCGTCATCATGCTGCCTGGCTACACGCACAACATCATCAATCTCTCTCAGACTGAAGACCTCGTGACCGTAATGTATTGCAACGAAGTCTTCAATCCTGAAAGACCAGACACATATTTCGATAAAGTGGAGAAATAAGGAAATGGAAAAGACACCTAAATTAGATTATTCAGATATTCACTGGAAGGAGAACGGCAAACTCAAGCTCTGTATAGTAGTAGGTACGCGCCCTGAGATTATCCGCCTGGCGGCGGTCATCACCAAATGCCGCCAGTATTTCGATGTCATCCTCGCCCATACAGGCCAGAACTACGACTACAACCTGAATGGCATCTTCTTCAGAGACCTTAAACTCGCTGAACCTGAAGTCTATATGGATGCAGTCGGTGACGACCTCGGCGCGACGTGCGGCAACATCATCAACTGTTCATACAAGCTTTTCGCCCAGACCAAACCGGACGCAGTACTGGTTCTCGGCGACACGAACAGCTGTCTCTCTGTCATTGGCGCGAAACGTCTTCACATCCCCATCTTCCACATGGAGGCTGGAAACCGCTGCAAGGACGAGTGCCTCCCGGAGGAGACGAACCGCCGCATAGTTGACATCATCTCGGATGTCAATCTGGCATATTCAGAACACGCGAGAAGGTACCTCGCCGAGTGCGGCCTGCCGAAGGAGCGGACCTACGTGACCGGGTCGCCGATGGCCGAGGTGCTGCACCAGAACCTCGCCGAGATCGAGGCCTCGGATATTCATAAGCGGTTGGGGTTGGAGAAGGGAAAGTATATTCTTTTGTCCGCCCACCGCGAGGAGAACATCGACACGGAAAAGAACTTCCGGAGCCTCTTCAATGCGGTAAACGCGATGGCAGCCAAGTATGACATGCCGGTTTTATATTCATGCCACCCGAGGTCTCGCAAACGCCTGGAGCAGAGCGGCTTTAAGCTCGATCCGCGTGTCATCCAGCACGAACCGCTCGGATTCCACGACTACAACTGCCTCCAGATGAACGCCTTCGCTGTGGTCAGCGACTCCGGCACCCTCCCTGAAGAAAGTTCATTCTTCACCAGCGTAGGCCATCCGTTCCCTGCCATCTGCATCCGCACCAGCACCGAGCGTCCCGAGGCCCTTGACAAGGCCTGCTTCATCCTCGCCGGCATTGACGAGCGCAGCCTTCTGCAGGCCGTGGACACCGCCGTGGAGATGAACCGCGCCGGCGACTTCGGCCTTCCTGTCCCGACCTACACCGACGAGAACGTCTCCACCAAGGTCGTCAAGATCATCCAGTCCTACACCGGCATCGTCAACAGGATGGTCTGGAGGAAGTCATAAAACTCATGCAAAATGTTGTGCACAATATGGGTGCATGATACATGGAAAAATTGCACTTTTTGAGTGCGATTGCTATCTTTGCAATAGTATTGCATAGATATACAAAATTAATTGAGTATGGTTGACGAGGCGTTATACGAATACATGCGTTTGCAGCTGGAACTTACGACCAGCAGTTTTCACAGGTATCTTTATGAACGTGTGAACTGGACTTCCCGTATGATCGCGATCACAGGGGCAAGAGGAGTCGGCAAATCCACGATGATCCTGCAATATCTTAAGGAACAGGCTTCGGATTGCAAGTTTCTATACATATCCGCTGACCATACATATTTCAGCACTCACTCTCTCGTCGAGGTTGCGGATGAGTTCTCGAAGGATGCTGGCCATTTGCTCGTCATTGACGAAGTTCACAAGTATTCTGACTGGTCCCGCGAACTCAAGCAGATATATGACACTCATCCTGACATGAGGGTGATTTTCTCAGGATCTTCCATACTGGACATCATGGACGGTGTCGCTGATCTCAGTCGAAGGGTACTACCTTATACGCTGTATGGTTTGTCCTTCAGAGAGTATTTGGAACTGTTTCACAACATAAACGCATCTAAGTATTCACTTGACGAGATACTCGCGGGCAAGTCACGTATTGACGGTGTGCTTCATCCTCTCCCTCTTTTCAGACGTTACCTTGCAGAGGGCTACTATCCATTTGCATTGGAGGGAGATTTCCCGATGAGGATGCAGAATGTCATAACAAAAACGATAGAATCAGACATCGCACAGTATGCCGAACTAAAGGCACCGACAGCAAAAAAACTAAAAAAGATGCTGGCTGTTATCTCGACACTTGCTCCGTATAAACCTAATGCGGATAGCCTCGCGTCTGAAATCGGAGTCAGCCGAAACAGCGTTTCAGACTATCTCGCGTTGCTGGAGAAGGCTCAGCTGATAGGTCAACTTAGGGACGATACGGGAGGAATGAGGGGACTGGGCAAAGTGGAGAAGGTCTATATTGACAACCCAAGTCTGATGACAGTCTTGTCCGGAGGGAAAGCTGACATAGGGAACATGAGGGAAACTTTTTTCTACAACCAGATGCGTGTGGAGAATGATGTGGTTTCCTCACGTCAGTCTGATTTCGTCATCGGTGACCGCACATTTGAGATAGGTGGCCGGAATAAAGGAAAAAGACAGATTGAGGACCTTCCGGATTCCTATGTCGTAAAGGATGACATTGAATTCGCTCACGGCAACACGCTGCCCCTTTGGTCTTTCGGCCTAAATTACTGATAGCAGACGCGGCTATTTTGACCACATGGATCTTTAAATATATTAACACAATAGCAATGGAACTTAATGGTTAGTGGTCAAATTTTGGACCGTACGCGTCCACATTTCCGCATTGAGTTCTGAACAAGTCTGCGCATCTTTGTCTCAAACCAAATACAGAGTCAAAGATGAAGGAAGATCCGACAATCAACTACGCGTTCGCGCTCAAGCAGTACAACCAGAACGGCCGCGGCCGCTCGATGAAGAAGTTCTGCGAGGAGGAGGGGTATGACTATGAGAAGTTCATGCAATAATCACGCAGGGGTCAGAAGGATAGCGCGTCCTCAAGGAGGCCGACGAGCGTCAGCTTACGGAAAAGTGGATGCGTACAAACTAAAAAAAATACAAAAAATATTATTGATAAAACCGCTGGAAATCAGCGGCTAACGATAGTATGCGAAAAAGTATGCGTACAAATAAATGTTGATGCATAGAAATATATACGATTATTCTCCAGCCTACGGAAAATTATCCCAAGGAAGTATAATAAATGGCTGTATAGCAGAGGAGTTTCCAAATCAAGAGGTGTTCGGGTTAGTCATTACGCCTCGCTGTGATTTAAGTCATAAAGGAAAGGTTTCGACTGTACATTATCTTCCAGTCGTTCCTTTTGATTTGTGGTTTGACAAAATAGCAAAGCCTATCATAAAAGAACGATGGAAGAAAAAACTGATATGTCAACTTAACACTAATTTCTGCAATGCAAAAATTGGTGTAAATGTTATGGATGCTGAGTTTACTTATGAGGATTTATGTAGAATTACTGAACAGAGAGTATCGAATACTAAAATCAGAATTGCAATAAAAGAATCTTTAGATGCCTATTTTGAGAAAGATAGTAAGGCTTTTGACAATTATCTGTTGAAATGTGATGTCGCAATGAACCATGGGCATGAAATGCTAGACTTATTACGTAGTCTTTTCAATAATTCTATGCATGCATTTTATTTGATAGAAGGTTGGAAAGATTATGGTGTTGATAAACATTTAGTCGTAATGCTACGAGATGTACGGCATATAGAATATAATGTTGCTCATAAAATAGGTAATGGATCGGAAGAGTCTATGTTGGGTTTGAGAGACAATACCCATAATGACTTGTTTTTAACTTCAAAGAAAGATAATTTCTATTATGTGCAGGCACTAATTGCATCGCCATTTATTGAACATATAATGGAATTTTTTGTCTATAACTTCAATCGTATTGGGGTAGAAGACAGATCTTGTAATACTCTTGAATTGTTGAATGAGTCTGCAAAAAATACTATAAAATGATATACATATTTATAACATATAAGGCGATAGAGTTATTTGCATCTGATAGATTTTTACAATCTGCAGAGAATGATGTGAGCGTTATGCTATGTAATGAATTAAGGTTGAGAAAAATAGAATGGTCGCATCCACGTATTTGTACATATAGATCTGATAAAGGATTGGTGTTCTTTACTAAAGATTCGTCATATAAGCGTGGTGTGTTGTTTGATCTTGCAACATTCAACGGCTTCTCTGATGAATATGATGATAGAACAGTTATAAATATCTTTCAGAAGACGATAAAGTATGCTATAAGGTATTTTGAGGGTTTGCCGTTAGCCAGTTGTGATAGAGAATTACCAAATAGTAATGTTACAGTTATATACCCCAATCCTTTTGTCGCAACTCACGATGTCCAAAAGATTGCATTGGAAAGGAATATAGATAAGTACAAGAATAAAGGATGTGATTACCTTGTTGTTCATGATTTTGGGACAGAGGGAAAGACAAAACTTTCTTATACAAGCCTTAATAAAGCATATGATGAGATTAGAACTATAAATTTCGCCACATTTGCCGATAGCATTGTATGCCCTGTAGCAAATATACGTGGATTTTCTTCTATAGAATTACAGTCGAATGATACTAAATTGGACGCTCATATTGATTATGATACATGGTTGGAAAATTATTTGACTGATGTACAACGGAAGTTTGTCGTTTCTGATGGTATAGGTACAGAGCGAATCGAAGGTGCTGCTGGTACAGGAAAAACCTTATGTTTGATATTACGTAGTATTTACTTACTCAAAAAACATATAGATATTAATGATGAATTTCATTTGATTTTCTTTACGCATTCGTTATCTACTAAAGAACGTATTATTGATATTTTTAGAAGTAATTGGGAAGATTATGAATTGTGTGAAGAGATAGATGGAAATAGACCACTGCAATCGATCAAGGTTACAACTCTTCAAGAATGGAGCGCAGAACATTTAGGGACTAATTCTATTTCTGAGAATGAGTATCTTGATAAAGATGCGGAGAATTCAAAGATTCTTCAAATTTACTATATAGAAGAGGCTTATAAGAAAATAAAGAATGACTTATGGGATAATACTTTTGACACGCTTTGTTCAGATGAATTTAAGAAATTTGTGAGCTACACTTCGGAAGAAAGTTTTCTTGAGCTGCTTCGCCAAGAAATAGCCGTTCTGATAAAAGGAAGGGCTTCAGGAGATTATGAAAAATATAAAAATATTACACGTCCTAAATATTCGTTACCGTTAAAAGAAGACGCAGATTACAAATTCGTATATATGATATATAAAAACTATCAATCGTCATTGGAAAAAGTGGGACAATATGATAGTGATGATATTATACTTACAGCATTAGGGCAAGTGTGTACACCTATTTGGAATAGGCGCAGATTACATGAAGGATATGATGTATGTATTATTGATGAAACACATCTTTTCAATATTAATGAGCTTTCGATATTCCATTATGTGAATAAACAAATAGATGTTGAAAATGGTAGCACAACTCAAAATATAATATTTGCTATAGATAAGTCGCAAGCTATAGGTGATTGGGGCATTGATGATGTTTCTGTAATTAATGCATTGAATGAAGGGGGGAACACAAGTGAGAGCAAATTCAATACTGTATTCCGTTGCGCTCCTGATATAGTGAATCTTGCATATAATATTTTGGCTTCAGGTGCGACGGTGTTTACTACATTTGAAAATCCTATGCAAAATACGTCTTTTTCATTTACGGCTAAAGATGAGGAAAAGACAAGAATACCAGAATATACACTTTTGTGTGATGATGTGGAGGCGATAATAAACGGCGTAGAATGGGCGGAAAAATATAGCTCAGAAAATAAAATATCAAAAGATAACATTCTGATAATTGGCACAAATGATAGTCTTGTTAATCAAATAATGGGATATCTGAAAAAACTGCATAAACCATACGAATGCTTGCAAAGTAGGAGTGACGAATCAGCAATGAAAAAAGCTCATGATGGAAATAAGTTTGTTATAAGTCAAATCGATTATGTAGGAGGACTTGAATTTGATGCTGTAGTGATTATTGGAGTGGATGGAGGACGAGTTCCACCTTCAAATACAGGTGAAGGTGATGCTTATCATGTGATAAGTTACGCATGGCATAGTAGAATGTATGTAGCGGTGACTCGGGCAAGGTATGCTGTAGCAATGTATGGCGATATGTCTAAAGGTATTAGTAATCTTTTGTACTTATCAATTGTTGGTGGGTCATTGAAATATTTTGGACCTGATATAAACGGCCTAAGATAGGTTGATGGTCAAATTTTAGATCCGCAAAGGATCCCGTTATCTCAGCGGTAAAAACGAAAGTTATGTACAGTACGGACAGTATGTGTGATTCTATGGTAAGAACAAGTGCTGGTGAGAACTGCATGGTATCGCTTTGCATGCGTAACCGTCCCCGCAACCCCATCTTGACGTGATTGCAGAAGAGTTATACCTTCGCGCAAAAACGGAAAAGATGAGAAAGAAACAGGAATCAAGTCCGGTCGAAAGACGTGGCCGGAAACCGGCATTCGCCGATGTGGTGTTGTCAGACGCGAATTCAAACAGTGTCAGAAAAAGTAACAGCATCGAATTGTTGTACCCCAATGGAGTGCGAATCTTGTTGCCTCAGGGGATGCACGACGCAGAGGAGCTGATGAGTTACGTAAAAGCGTATGGAGAGTGATGGGAAGGATGGTGTGTCAGTTGGGCGGCAGCCTGAAGTACAGAGTGTATTCCCATCCTGTGGATATGCGGAAATCGTTCAGGGGACTGGCGGGCATCGTCCATTCCGAGATAGGCCGCCAGCGACCATATCTGAAATGACCGCGAAAAGTGTGTCAGGCCTTGTCGAGTCGGCGAAGAAGCTCCAGAAAAGCAGCAGATCCAAAGACTGTCATATTCGTTATTGCCTGCGCAAACTCTTCGGCTCGACAAGTGAGAAAGTGCATGATGACGAGGTGCTATCGCTGGTAGATTCGGTGCTGGAGGGAAACGGCCTGGAGGTCAGCGACAAACTTCTGAAGGAGTATAGGGCGGCCAAGGAAGTGGTTGTCCAGGTGAAGAGCCTGATGGAGCTCAAGCGTCTGGCGAAAGAATCGGGGAGCGGCCAAAGGATATTGGAGAAGACGACCCTGAGTCGGAATGCCGGATGGTGGACGCCGCATATATCCGCTCGCTGCCGCAGCATGGCGCGCCGGTAGTGCTCTATCCTAGGGAATACCTGAAGGACCCGTCACGCTATGTGGAGATAAAGAAACAGTCAGGCAGAGATGCTCATTACGAACTGGTGTTGACTCCGGAGAAGCACGAGGCGATGAGATATGAGCTGCCGGTGTTTGTGGAGAAAGGGAATCCGGATGCGGTTCCGATACAGGCAAAGGTGGAGGACTACCGTCCATATCCGAAGAGCTTCGCGTCACCGGAACTGGTGGGCAAGATGGAGGTGGAACGCTTCGCGGATTGCGATCCGATATATACCCAGGAGAAGCGTTACGAGCGAAACGGCTTCAATATCACTCGTCAGCTGATGGACAAGCTGCACGCGCGGACATGCGACCTTCTGGAACCATTGTTCGACCTGCACTATTATGATGTGATAAAAGGTGAGTATCTGTTGGGAGACGGTTCACCTGTGCGTATAGTGAACACTGAGACTCACAAGTGCGACAAGCACTATATGGCGCGTGTGAGCGCGGGTTCAAGCCGCTGGTGAAGGGCAGGAAGACATCCCTGTTCTTCCAGAACCTCATGGGCGCATGGCGCGCGTCGATGATGTACAGCTTCTTTGAGACGTGCGCGATGAATCACCTGAATCCTCAGCAGTGGTTGACGTATGTGTTGAACAGCATCAAGACCACGCCGGAGGACCGGTTGCCGAACCTGCTGCCGCAGAACTTTGACAAGAGACTTCTGAAACTTGTATAACTGAACAAAAGAAAAACAAATCAGAAAAATACGGCTAAAGCCATTAATGTATAGACTGTGCTTCGCAGCCTTGGTGTTGCTTTGTCAATATGGGTGTGCGGGAACGGTTACGAAGCGAGAGGTCGGCCAGGCACAACGCGTTCATGTACTCGGTGATCGAGAGCTGCAAGATGGTGAGGCGGAACGTGGAAGATTATCTGAGATCCCTTTTGGAACGTCTTCGTTCTGCAAGGGACGGCGACGACCTGACGAACTGCCTGCCTTGTTATCTGCCCGCATAGCAGAAAAATCAAAATAATCGAAAAAAAATAAGTTTAAGGAAACCGCTGAAAATCAGCGGCAAGCATCAGCTTGCGGAAAAGTGGACGCGTACATTATGATTTCATCACGCCTGAGTTTCTCAGTATGGTTTGAAAGTGTCATTGTTGCTATACAACAGTAAGCGAGAACTATTAATACCTACTTGACTTAAGAAAAGAAAATACAACGGGCAATATAAGGCGTATAGAAGAAAGAAGAACGCTTAAAATTGAGGCAAATAAATGTCTGATAATTCATTTGAAAATAACAGAATTGCAAGGAACACCATTTTTCTTTATATAAGAATGGCGTTCGTTATGCTGGTAACCCTATATACTTCCAGAGTAATACTAAAAACTTTAGGAGTTGAAGATTTTGGTGTGTATAATGTAGTTGCTGGCTTTGTATCAATGTTTGCGTTTTTGAATACATCTCTTACGGCTTGTATTCAAAGATACTATAACTATGAACAAGGTAAGAATGGTGGTACGGGATTTCAAAACGTATATGTTACGTCATTTTATATTCAATTGGCATTGTCCATAGTTATTCTGTTTTTGTTAGAAACAGTTGGTATATGGTATTTAAATAATAGACTCGTCATTCCTGAAAGTAGTTTGGCATCTGCCAATATTCTTTTTCAAGCCTCTGTTCTATCCATGATATTAGTCATTATGGAAGTACCTTATTCAGCTTCTATTATGGCGAAAGAGAAGATGGACTATTATGCATTTGTCGGTATTGCTGATGTAATTTTAAAGTTGATCATAGTTATTGTATTACCATATCTCACATTTAACAAACTTTCAACTTACGGAGTTCTGTTGATGATAGTCTCACTTATTGATTTCCTGCTTTATTGTGTGTATGCAAGAAAGAATATCCCAGAGATTAAACTCTCTTTATCGTTTGATAAAGAATTATTTTGGTCGATGTTGTCATTTTCCGGGTGGAGTTTCCTTGGCTCGTTTGCTCAGATAATACGTAATCAAGGATTGAATATATTATTAAATCTATTCTTTGGTCCAGCCATAAATGCTGCTCGCGGTATTTCTTATCAGGTGAAAACTGCGATATCTAGCTTTATGGCAAATATTCCTACTGCGGCTCGTCCTCAGCTTGTAGAATCTTATGCTAGAGGGGAATATGAAAGGTCTAAGCATCTTTTGTTTTCTGTGAGCAAGGTTTGCTTCTTTTTTATCTACATTGTGGCACTACCTGTCGCATATGAGATGGACTACTTGCTTCACCTATGGCTTGGTGAGACTGTCCCGGAATACACGATTATCTTTTCCCAAATCATTCTGATAATAGCAATTGTGGAAGCTTATAATTGGCCCATATCAATGATTATATATGCATCAGGTAAAATAGCTAAATACAACATTGTTACTAGCTTGATAGGTATATCAGTTCTTCCTTTGTGTTGTATTGCACTAGTATGGAATACAGATCCTATTGTAATTTATATCATTAGTTTGTTAATTAGTATATCGGTTCAGATTGCGAGTCTAATGTGTATGCAGTCTGTGGTCAATATTCGTATAGTAGAGTATTGCAAGTCAGTACTTGTCCCATCAATGTATGTGTGCTTACTTTCTATATTTGTTCCTATTACAATTGTTTCTTTGATGCCAGAAGGATTTGCAAGACTAGTTGTTGATTGTATCTTTTCAATGTCCATTACTGGTTTATTGTGCTACTATATTGGTTTAAATGAACAAGAAAAAACGTTGATTGATCACTTTGCAAAGAAAATATTTAAAAGGTAATTAATATGTTGTTTGAGAAATACGATGAGGTTACTATACATCCGTTAAAATACCTTCTGGTATTCTTGATCATAACGGAAGTGTTATTCTTTTTAGGCCCAATAGATTACGAGGTTCGCAAACCTTGTTTGATGGCGTTTTATTTTGCGGTGGTGAATATCGCATTATACCTTGGTTATACGTCAGCAATTAAAAGGTTTAGGCCGTCATCTTGTTCCATAGGTGTTTCTGCTATTCAGTTGCTTCTATTATTGGGACTTTTCCTGCAAGTTGAATATATGATTCAAAAATGGGCTTCACATGGATTATCATTTTCGTTGCAGTCATTATTGATGGCATTAACCAATCCAGGTGATGCATACAAAGGAGAGTCGTTATCTACTATAAATACGAATCTTATTACAGATGTATTTCTATCTCCTTTTAGGTGGGCGGCAATACCATTAGGTGTTTGCTCCTGGAATAGATTGAAAAAATTCTTTAAGTTTGTAGTAATTCTAACTGGTGTTGTATATGTGTTTACTTGGTTAGGTATCGGTACACGAAAAGGCTTGATGGACTTGATACTGATGTTGTATTTCTTGATTATTGCTGCTCATCCCTCAATCCTAAGAGATTCGATTAAAAGAAAAAAGTTAAAGACGGTCGCCATATCGCTATTGGTTCTATTCATTCTATTTTTTGTTTTCTCCAACTTGTCACGAGGGGGTATGGCAAATTTCATTGATTTGAAGGACTTAAGAATTAATCATTATAGATCTTTTTATGCAAAATATTTTTCACCTAATGTTCTTGCGGCATTATCAGAAATTACGAGTTATTTGTGCCAAGGTTATTGTGCGTTAAACATTGCAATTTCAGATATCGGAATTATTCCTCCGACATTTGGCGGTTCAAGTATGTTGTTGTGGTTATGGTTTGAGCGTTTTTTTGGATATAATCCTATGCCGGATACTTATATGGCAATCCTCGAAAGTAAATATGGGATAGGCATGTATGAGTGTTGGCATTCTATCTATCTTTGGTGGGCAAATGATGTAACGTTTATTGGAGTTCCTTTCGTTATATATCTTATAGGACGTTACTTATGTAGAACTTGGATGGATTGCGTTGCAAATCAAAACCCGTTTTCATTCCCGATGTGTGCTTTTATGATTATTATGGTGTTTTATTTCTTTGCTAATAATCAGGTATTTTCTTTTAGTCTTGAAGCTTTTGTATTGACTGTTTTCATATACAAATTTTCAAAAAATGTAACTACGAGATGTTGACCGTAGACTTCGGCCTACAATAGAGCATTGCTAATTCTTTGAATGAAGAGATTACGCCAATGCGAGAGCGCGAAGCCAAAGATGAAGGCAATATAAGTTTAAGATTGAATATCTGATTATAAATAATTAATTCTCTGCTAAATGAAGAAAAAAAGACATGTTGGCATAGAACTTCTTCGTGTCATCTCAATGTTGATGATTGTAACATTGCATTGGGGTGGTTTTGGGATAAAGATTCTCGAATTGACTCCATACTCTTTTGAATGGTTCTTTGCTTGGGGAGTAAGAGGTTTTGCATATATGTCGGTTGACATTTATGTGTTAATCTCTGCTTACTTTCTATATCATAAATGGAGCGGTATGACCAAATTTTTCCAGTTGTGGTTTGAGGTAATAGTATACTCATTAGGTATCTATCTGATAACAATACTTACAGGCAATACTCAACTATCTTTTAATGGGCTGCTCTATTATACTACTCCGGTATTAAGCATGGCATATTGGTTTGTTACATCGTATGTTGGCATGTTTTTTTTAGCTCCATTTCTGAACAAATCATTGCATGCTTTAGAATTAAAACAGCATAGAAATCTTTGTATATTATTGTTTGTGCTTTTCAGTGTTGTCCCTAATTTTTTCTTTTGGAGCAAGTGGCTAAACTGGGGGTCAAGTTGTGGAATCGTATGGTTTATTGTTCTGTATGTAGTTGGAGCCTATATTAGACGTTTAAGTGATAGTAATTCTATCCATTTTTCAAGTGCCAAACTATGGTTAATCGCCATCATATCATGGGTATTGCCAGTCTTTTCAAAAACAACCATCGCATTTCTATCGCAGATTATTACAGGTGAGATTGTTGGCAGCTCTCTATTCTATATGAATAATTCAGTCCTTGTTTTTTCAGGTAGCATAGTTACATTCCTCGCATTCAAATCTCTAAACATCACGAATGCGCACATAAGAAATGTGATCATGTTTCTGGCACAGGGATCATTTGCCGTTTACTTAATTCATGAACATGGCTGTTTTCGAGATATAATTTGGAATTTTGTAGGAGAACATACCCATCGGGAGTCTTGGCTGATAGTTATTGATTATTTTGCAACAATAACGAGCCTCTACACGTTTTGTGTGATTGTTGATTATTGTCGTAGAAAACTGTTTAAACTTGTCAATATTGATTCACTCTCTAGTAGTCTATCAAAATTTTACGATTCATTTTACTGTCGATTCTTAGCATAGTCGAGGATAAAAAACTTTTGCATTATGGCAGATAAGGTTATTGTGTGTCAGATAGGCGCACGTCATAGATATTTGATACCTCAGGTGTTGTTCAGGTCAGGTATGCTTTGCAAGCTATATACTGATTCAACAAACAAAAGTTTCTTAGGACGGGTAGCATCAGGCCTGTCAAAATTTGGGGTCAAATCAGCTGCTATACAGAGACTGGTTAGGAGAGTTCCAAATCTTCCTAATTCTTTTCTGAATACATCAGATGTTCTCACATATAAACAATGGATGATGCGCATGATGGGGGGATCAAAATATGATTTGATAGAACTTCCATATCGAGGTATTGCGGATAAATGTCGACAATGGGGTACTGAAGGAGCAGATTGCGTGTATGGTATGTATTTCGAGAATTTTGAGTTTTTGAAATATGCAAAAAGTCAAGGACTAAAAGTAGTTGTGGATATTTATGAACGACCAATGACTTATAAATTGATCTCGGATGAGATTCGTCAAAATACTGAATATAGCGTGTTTAAAGACATGATAGAAAGTAATGAAATCAAGCATGCTATCAGGATGAAGTATATAGAAAATCTTCTTGCTCTAGCCGATCATTATACAGTCCCTTCGAAATATGTTATAGAATCTCTAAAGACGTTCTCTAATTTTGATATAAATAAAGTTCATTTACAGCCGTATGCCTCAAGCATAACGACAAAGGAGTATCAATATAATCCCCATAAACATAGAGTGTTGTTTGTTGGTAGTGATCCTGTTATCAAAGGTCTCTTGTATTGTGCTAAAGCTGCATCTATCTTAAAAGCTAAATATCCTGATTTGGATTTCCGTATTGCAGGTGGTGGTCCGGATATTGAAAAAATAAAACAGCATGATTCTTTCAGAGATTTACATTTTATTGGATTTCTAAATAAATCAGATTTGGAAAAGGAATATAGAGAAGCGGAAGTGTTTGTTTTCCCGACTCTATTCGAAGGCTTTGCAGGGTCAATAATTGAAGCCGCTTCTTGTGGATGCCCAATAGTGACCACAAGAAATGCCGGAGGAGACCCAGATGATTTTCCTGCCATTTTTATTCGGGAAAAGAATGTGGAAGATATAGTTGTTGCAGTTAGCAAGGTCTTTGATAATAATTTGTATAGAGATACTCTTTCGAAAACCGCTTACACTTATTCAAGTGTATTTTCTCCTCAAAAATATACTGAATCCCTTGTTTCTTTCTTGAAGACAGTATAACATTATGAATAAACCGTTTGTGATTGCTCCAACATATCTGTTACAGTCATGTGCTGTTGGGCAAATAGAGAGGCACTTTTTTCAGTCGATAGTGACAAAGGGAATGAAACCTATAGTGGTTTCTGCTCAATACGATATTGATCCGAACTCGTTTAATCATCCTGTTGTGGTAGTCAAGGAAAATAATATCTATAGAAAAGTAGATCTACTATGCCATAAGTTCGGACTGCGTGATCTCTCACACTCTCCCGATTATCATTATTTTGCACTGAAAAATCAAATTCTTAAGGTTGGAGAATACTTAGCGAAGGATGGTAAAATTGATTATATACACACCATTAGTAATCCGGTTTCATCTCATATTATCGGGAGTGAATTAAAGAAGAAAACCGGCTTGCCTCTTGTTGTTCAACTTTATGATCCATGGCATAATAATCCATTTCGTAAGTATAAATTTCCCTGTTTTGATAAGAGAGACCAAAGGATGGAACGTGAGGTTGCGGAAGCAGCAGATTTGATTATTTTCCCAAATGAAGAGTTACTGGATTCGTGGGCAGAATACGGAGAACACTTGAAAACTAAAATGTGCGTAATCCCTTTCTGCACGGAGATCCCCAAAATTCAGCCTTTTGTTCACAAAGATGGAGAACTCATTATCTCCCATATTGGGACATTGAGCAAAGAAAGGAATTCTATTCACTTCTTGAATGCTATAGCTTCTCTTAAAGATAGGTATCCTTCTATAGTAGATCAAATTAAGGTGAATTATGTGGGTACAATTACTCAAGAAGAGATAGACCTAATCAATTCAAGAGGTATAAGACATATTGTTAATTTAGTTGGAAGAGTTAGCGAGGAGGAATGTTTCAAATATTATGAGGATTCAGATATGTTCCTTATCATTGACATTGATTGCGAACCAAATCTGTTTTACCCATCTAAACTTTTGAAATACTTCTGCTATCAAAAACCTATAATAGGTCTGACTAAGAAAGATAGTGTAGTGTATCACGAGTTGTCGAAAACCGGGAACTACCTCTTTCGATATGAAGATGAACAATCTTTGGAGAAGTTCTTGTTAAAAGCTGTGACTGATTATGATTCAGTTAATACGAATGACAAGACCTATGGAGAACGTTTCTCTGTAGTGTCTGTCTGCAATGATTATATAAAGAGGGTAAAGGAGATATTTAAATGAACAAAGAAATAACCATCGTAACGGGCTTTTTTAAGGTGAACAGAGGTTCATGGCGCGGTTTTGAGCGTACGGATGAACAATATTTTGAGCATTTCAAGGTTTGGGCGAAATTAAAAAACAAAATTATCGTTTATGTCGAAACGGAAGAGATGAGAAAGCGGGTAGTTAAGTTTCGCCATATGTTAGGATTAGACGAACAGACTGTCGTAAACACAGTACCGGATTGTGTGACACTTGTACCGGATTTGTTTCAAAGCATCAAAAAAGCCAATGAAAACCCGATACAACAAAAATTCCGTCTGTTACAATTGAATCCAGAAGTTTGGAATCCAACATATAATTATATAATGCTTTTGAAAGCGTGGTGTGTATGTGACGCTATAGAACGTGGACAGGCAGATAATATGATTGCTTGGGTTGACTTTGGATATAATCATGGTGGTAATCCAATCGATAAGAACTCCGATTTCAACTTCAAGTGGGAGTATGATTTCCCAAATAAAATCAATTTATTTACAATTCAAAAACTTGATAATCGTCCGATATTCGAGATTGTATTGAGCATGGATACCTACATAATGGGAGGCTTTATTGTGGGCCCAGCACATTTGTGGCCTATTTTCTGGCGTTTGCTTAAAGACTCAATGATGATACTTAATGAGTGCGGATTGGCAGACGATGATCAGAATATTATATTGATGGCGTATCGTAAAAATCCCGAAATATTCGAACTTCATGAATCATTTTGGTCTGTTCAGTTGAAACAATTCGGTGGTTATCACCTAAATTGGGCTCCAGGTTATATCGGGTATAGAAATGGTTTAAAGAAAAAGAATTTCAAAAATTTGATAAGAAAAATAAAGCACAATATGAATTGTGTAAAATATGCGTATAGAATTTATAAACACATGTCAAACGTTGAGATACACTAATGGCAAAGTTACTTATATCATGTGACGACTATATTTTCCGTCACGATGGCAAATACTATTACAAAAATCAGGAGTGGTGCGATTTTTACCAGCGCTACCTACGTGTGTTCGAAAATCTGAAAATCTGCAATCGTGTAATAGACGAGTCAAGACTACAGAAAAATCGTGTGATGATAGATGATCCTCGCATTGAGATTCATCCGCTGCCTATCTTTCACGGACCAGTGCAGTATGCCAAAGTATATTTTGCTACCGGTAGTGCCATGAAGGATGCTCTTGATGGGTGTGATGCCGCTGTATTGCGTTTACCATCTACGGTGGCTCAACGCCTTAGCAAGCAGGTAATAAAGGCAGGTATTCCTTTCGCAACAGAGATAGTATTTGATGCTCAGGATGGAGCAGAGGCCTCAACCAACATTTTTGAGAAGATACTTTGGCGTATTATTGACTGCCAGATGCGCGCTATATGTGCTAAGGCAGATGGTGTGTCGTGTGTTACAGCCGAGTACCTGCAGAAGCACTATTATTCAGTTAAACCAGATCATTTCGTTGCCAGTTATTCTACACTTGCACTGAACAAGGATTTTTTTTCTGCCCCTAGGCAGTATCCTGATAAATCAATATTGAATATTGCGCATGTCGATCTCCAGATAGGCCTTCATAGCCGTAAGGGTACGGACATTATCATCCTGGCCTTGGAGAAGTTGAAGCAAAGAGGAATCGTTGTGAATGTGAACTTTGCTGGCGATGATTGGGATAACAGTACTGCAAAGATCTTAGCATACGCAAAGGAACATGGGATTGAGGGGCAAGTTGCTTGTACTGGTTTTCTTAGTCGTCAGCAGTTGGATGAATTTTTGAATAATTCAGATTTGTTTGTACTCCCGACTAAGGCCGAAGGACTTCCTCGCGTCATCATTGAGGCCATTGCAAAAGGTCTACCTACAGTAACAACTCCTGCTTCGGGTAATCCGGAGTTGATACCGCACCACTATTTGGTGGACTTTTATGATGTGGACACATTGGCAGATCGAATTGAGGAACTTGTAACAAACAAGGAGGCATACGAGAAGGCCAGCAAAGAGAACTACGAACATAGTCTGCAGTATGAGGCAAGCATACTCCAATGCAAACGTGACATATTCTATAATAAGTTAAAGAAAATAATAATTGAATAAACATAGTTGCTTACGTATCATTTTCGTCAATTAGACAATTATTCAAATATTGGAAAAGAGAGAGTCCCTTTTGTGGAGAAGGGGTGGGTTGAGTTCCTTGTAAAACTGAAAGGTATCAAACCTGTGTATTTAGAAATCAGTGATGAATCTGGTTGTGTAATAGGTTGCTTTACAGGAGGGCTAATTAGATGTTTTGGTATAAATGTTTTGGGTAGTCCCTTTTGCGGGTGGGTGGGTCAACATATGGGATTGACCCTATACAA
>ERZ1023633.137-NODE-137-length-30576-cov-7.359556_pt1 | contig 30576 bp, 30 predicted proteins | sample MGYA00380333_ERZ1023633 | MGnify/ENA primary metagenome ERZ1023633 (study PRJEB33179, sample SAMN07448972) | human gut metagenome | biome: Human-gut; feature: Human associated habitat; material: Faeces | host: Homo sapiens | place: India: Bhopal | collected...
CCATAATGCCGGGGATGATGTCTTCAAACACCAGACATTTTTTCGGGTCCGTGTGCAGTCTTTTGGCTGCGACAAGGTAAATATCCGGTGCGGGTTTGCAGTTTTCCACCTGACAGCCCGTAACGATACAGGAAATGTAACCTTTTAAGTGGTGCGCCTCTTCAATCCGTTCCACAAGCTCCAGCGAATTGCTGGTGGCAATGCCTAACTTGATGCCCTTTTCCATACAGTAGGATAAAAAAAGCTGGGCGCCGGGTTTCATGGGAACCTCGTGGCTGTATTTATAAAGCGCCATGGAAATCCAGTCGCTTCTCATTTTTTCCACCGTATCCGTTATGCCGAATTTTTCCTTAAAATAGACGGCGGTTTCGTTCAGTCCCATGCCCTCTATTTCCTTCTGTAGGTTGTCCGGCAGCTCGATGCCGAAATTTTCCAGATATGCTCTGTCGATTTCCTTCCACATCCACATGGAATCCACCAGTGTGCCGTCAAGATCAAATATCACCGCCTCATAGTCCTGCAGCTTCTCTTTTAATGGATTGCTGTTCATTTTATTTATCTCCTTTAATCTTGTATATTTCTTCTTCCGAAAGCGGCCGGTAGGCGCCCTTTTCCAAATCCGCAGGCAGACGCAGGCTGCCCATGGAGAGTCTTTTCAAATACAGCACTTCATTGCCCACTGCCTGTAGCATGCGCTTTACCTGATGGAAACGTCCCTCCCGGATGGTCAGAAGAATTTCTTTCTCCGCCACACGTTCCACCTTGGCCGGAGCCGTGGGCTTTTCGTCCCCGATATCCACGCCCTCCGAAAGCTTTCTGCAGTCTTCTTCGGAAATGCTGTCCCTTACTTTAACCAGATATTCCTTGTCCACATGCTTCTTTGGGGAAAGCAGGTTGTGGGCAAGCTCGCCATCGTCGGTAATGAGAAGCAGTCCTTCCGTGTCCTTGTCCAGTCTGCCCACGGGAAACAGATTTTTGACCTTTTCCTCCCTTAGGATATCCATAACCGTGCTTTCTTTTTTGTCCTCCGTGGCGGTAATCACACCCGCAGGCTTATGCAGCATATAATAATGGAACGCCGCATAGGAAAGAGGCTTTCCCTGAAAAGTCACCGTATCCGTATTTTCCTTTACCTTAAAATCCGCAGCCTTCTGCACCTGGCCGTTTACGGCAATCTGTCCTTTTTTTACGGCATTTTTTGCCTCCGTGCGGGTAAGCCCCGCCGTATCGCATAAGAATTTATCCAGACGCATGTGTCTCTCCGTTCCTACATTTTTTTCGGTTCTTTCTCATATGATTATAAAAAACCGTACAGGATTTTCATGAAAATACTGCTGTTTTTTCTTTCCTTTGTGCTGATGCTTTTCTTTTCGGAAGACAGTGTGCAGCTTGCCGCCGACGGTCTTTCCGTATGGTTTCAGACCATGATACCGGCGCTGTTCCCTTTTATGCTGCTTTCCTGCCTGCTCGTACGTCAGCAGATGACGGAAAAGCTTTCCTTTTTTCTTTCGCCCCTTCTTTGTCCGCTGCTTCGCATCAGTCCACAGGGTGTGTACTGTGTCCTGACGGGCTTTCTGTGCGGTTTTCCCATGGGTGCCAGAAACATTGCGGAGCTGTACCGGAGGAAGGAATTTTCCCGCAAAGAAGCCCAGTATCTATTGGGGTTCTGCAACAACATGGGGCCTCTGTTCATCCTTTCCGTCCTGCTTCCGTCCCTGGCTATTAAAAATATTCCTGCCGCGTTCTTCCTTTTAGGAATATACGGCATTCCTTTTCTCTATGCCCTGCTTGTCCGGCTCATTTCCCCTCTGCCGCTAAACCTGTGTCAAAAAAGTCCGTCAGAAGCCGCACCGGAGCCTTTCTTAAAAAGTCTGGATTCTGCCATCCACTCCGGTATTGAGGGCATCACCGTACTGGGCGCATATCTCATTGTGGGAAATCTGCTCTATCTGTTTCCCCTGATTGTATCCCGAAGCCTTACCCGGTATACGGGTATTTTCCTTCCGGATACCCTGCTCTGCGCCAGCCGCTGTCTGTTGGAAATTACCGGCGGTATTCATGCCCTTTCCGGAAGACTGCCGCTGTTTCTTTTAACGGTTCTTCCCTTTGGGGGACTATGCTGTCTGCTGCAGACCAAGGGCATGCTTGCCGGCACCGATTTATCCATGAGGCGCTATGTGTTTGACAAGCTATTGCAGTGCCTTTTGAGTTTTTTCTATTTTTTTCTTCTTTTCGGCTTCTTTTTATGACGCTTTTTGTTTGCCGTTAAAACACCCACAAACAGAACTGCGGTAAAAATCACAAACACCGCTAAAAGACTGATTTCCACAAAACGGACAAAGGTTCTGTCTTCTTCGTTTTCTTCTTTGACCGGCGCTTTGAAGCCGCCGTCCGCACTGTCCTTAATCGTATCGTGAAGGCTTCCGGCATTGCCACTTACCTCTTCAGTTTCCTCCGGGATTTCCGGAAGCACCTCATCGGGGTCGCTGCCCGTAAACACCGGGTAACCGTTTAAGTGGTTGCTTAAGGTGTATCTGTCGTACTGGTTAATGCCCTTTACCACAATATCAGGGTTCACGCCCTCGGGTATATCTATCTCCAGATTAAAGGTATCCGCATAAGTGCCGGCAAGCATATCCGCATCCGGCCACAAAAGGTACGGGGTAAAGGTTTCACCGCCGTCTATGCTGTAGGAATAGTACTGCATGGGTGAATCGTAATCACAGCCGGTTACCTGAATGCCGATTTTCTTATTTGCAAGGTCAGTATAGTTTTCCTCTATCATGCAGATATCCGGGTCCGTGGTGTCCATTTTGGCGTAACCTGCGCCGGGTGTGGGCTCCACTGCCTCGGTATTGTCACTGTAGTCCACGCCTAAGCTTTTACTGGACAGGCGGAAGAATTTGGCTGCCGCCGTGGCATCGGCTTTACCGAGAGCAATCAAATCCTCTTTGGAGTCACAGAACCCCACATCCGCATCGTTATCGATATGGCAGTGCTCAATCAGGGCTGCCGGAATATCCTCTGCTTCGCAGAAGCGCAGAATACCGTAATAGTCCGCCGTCCCTTCCTCATTCAGCCTCGTTTTAATGCCTCTTATGGAAAGTCCCAGCTTCCGCATTTCATTTAACTGCAGTCCTGCAAAGGTATAGCCCTGTCTGTTTTCCTCTCCGTATGCCGAAATCCAGACCTCGGAGCCATACAGAATATTGCCCGGTGACATATTGAAATGCAGGCAGAATAGGAAATCCGCATTCACACTTTTTGCAAATGCCGCCCTGTCCTTTATCCTGATGTCCGTGTCCAGATCCTCATGTGTCAGGTACACGGTAATGCCCTCGTACTCCCTGAGCTCCTCCGCCATGGCTTCAGCCACCGTAAGGTTCATTTCTTTCTCCAGAAAACCGTTGTAATCCGCACCGAGATTGGAGCCTCCGTGCCCGGGGTCAATGACCACCACCAGTTCTCCGTCCGTATCCGGCGGGTAATAAAATCCTTCTGCCTTCACATCTACGGCAAATATCAGAAACAGAAAGAATACCCATAGAAAAAAATTCCCGGCAAACAAATTGTTTCCGGGAATCCGTTCTTTTCTCTTTCGCTTACTTAGCATCAAGGTTGTCCCCTTGCTCTGCATCCAGATCCACTTCTTCAAGTTCATCCTCTGCCGGGTGGAGCTCCGCACGGTTGGACTGGATAATTTCATGATAATGATTTAAGTTTCCAATCAGCGTATCGTAATTTGCCGTAGCCGTCTGACTGGAGGTTGCTATAATGTTTTCAAGATGGGCAAGCATATCATCCATGTACTGCATGGCGGACATCTTTACATTGTTTGCCTCCATGGTGGCGTTGTCTAAAATTTCCTGCGCCTGTCTCGTTGCCATGGTAACCACTTCGTTTGCCTGTGCGTATGCCTGCTGCATAATCTCATGCTCGCTGATTAACTGGTTGGTCTGGATGGTCGTCTGCTTGATCAGCTCCTCCGCCTTTGTACGGGCATCGTTCAGGATAGCTTCCTTATTGCTGATAATCTTCTGATAACGCTTGATTTCATCAGGGGTTTTCATCCTGAGTTCTCGCAGCAATTCATCAATTTCTTCTTTATTTACAATGATTTTGGTACTGGAAAAAGCCTGCGGCTTGCAATTATTAATATAATCTTCGATTTCATCAATTAATTGTTCAATCTTGCTGCTCATATCTACTCTCCTTGTTACCCAATTATTTCACGCCATACTTTTCATTCACAAGCTTCTCTACGAAATCCGGCACACAGAGGGAAATATCCCCGCCAAAGCTGGCAATCTGCTTGACACCGGAAGAACTGATATAGGAATAGTCCAGATTGGTAACAAAAAAAACCGTATCTAATTTTCCTCCCGAAAGCATCCGGTTTGTCTGCGCCATCTGCATTTCGTATTCTAAGTCCGTAATGGCACGAAGCCCCCTGACGGCTATCCAGATATCCTTTTCCCTCGCATAATCCACGAAAAGTCCGCTGAAAGAATCAATCTTTACATTCGGTATATCCCTGACAGCCTCTTGTAATATCTTAACACGTTCTTCCACAGAAAACAACGGCTTCTTTTCTTTATTGTTTAAAACTCCCACAACTAATTCATCAAAGGTGTCAGCCGCTCTTCTGATAATGTCCATATGCCCCAGAGTCACCGGGTCAAAGCTTCCGGTATAGATTGCTTTTTTCATAGTTTATCCTTCCTTTTTCTTAAGGAATACATGCTTGTTGGTCTTGTATTTCTTTTCTTTTACAAGCTCGTATCCCAGTTCTTCCGCATAGGAAAAATCGGTGTGAAGGTCAGCTTCCACAATAATCAGGGTGTCTTCCGTCACATAACGGTAACCCTTCAGTACGGAGAGCACCTGCTTTTCCAAATCCCTGCCGTAAGGCGGATCCATGAAAATAATGTCCGTTTCTTTTTCAAAAATGCCGTTCAGGGCGCTGATGGCATCCTGCTTTAGTACCACCGCCTTATCCGCAAATTTCGTAAATGCCAGGTTCTCCTGGATGCACTGTAAGGCTTCGGAGGCATTTTCCGCAAAATAGGCTTTCTTCGCCCCTCTGCTGATGGCTTCGATGCCCACGGCGCCGCTGCCCGCAAACAAATCCACGAAAACACAGCCCGGGATATAGGTCTGCAGCATATTAAATAAGGTTTCTTTTATTCTGTCCGTGGTAGGTCTGGTATCCAGCCCCGTCGGGCATTTTAAGGGTAAGCTTCTGGCTGTACCTGCTATTACTCTCATAATTTTTCCTTTCCGGCATAAGTCTTGTTATGCCCGTACCTTGATACCCTTGCCGTCACGCTTTCCGGGTTTTAAGGTATTCAGTACAAGATTTTTGTTTTTATACGGAATAGAGGTTTCCACTGCATTCTGTATGTAATAAACGGCTTCGATGCTGTCCTTGTCCGACAGCTTCATGCCGCGGACACCCACCGCTCCTTTTTTCTTTTCCGGAATTTCCTCGATGGCAAATTTTAAGAAATAACCGTCCTTTGACTGCAGTACAATGTTCCTCTGCTCCTTTATCACGGTAACGCTTACCACTTCATCCCCTTCGTTTAACTTGGTGGCAGCCACCAGACGCTTGCTTACATCGAATTCGCCGCCGTCCACCACCTTCATCATCGCCTGCTTTGTGACAAATATCATCCGGTATAAGTTTAACTCCGTCTGGCTTGCCACGCAGAGAATGGTTTCCCTGGAAGCACTGTAATTGCTCACATTGTCCACGGGAATACCCTTATCGCGGAACTTGCCGTAAGGGATGTCCGTCACCTTGATGGTGTGGAGTTGTCCGATATCGGTAAAGAGACAGATTCTGCCGGTATTCTTACATTTTACCACATATTTGTTCTCTGTATCCGCGGCTTCCTTATTTCTTTCATAGGTAGCCATATCCACTGTTTTGGCATAACCGAAACGGTCCATTAAGAACATGACATCCATTTCTTCCGGCTTCTTTTCCTCGTAAACCGCTTCCTCCTTATTGGTAATTTCCGTTTTACGGGGCTTGCTGTATTCCTTTTTAATCTGGTTTAATTCGTTGATGATAACCTGTGCCATGGAGTCCTTGCGCTCTAAGATATCCTCATAGCGGAAGATATTGGACATGGTTTCCTCATGCTCGTTGATAAGCGCCTCGATTTCCAGACCGATTAACTTATACAGACGCATTTCCAGAATGGCGTTTGCCTGCTTTTCCGTAAACATAAGCTGCTGTGCCATAATCTTGGATTCCTTTGACTTAAACCTGATGCCGTCCGTCGTTCCCTCAGTCAGGCATCTCTTTGCCATGTTCCTGTCCTTGGAGCCGCGCAGAATCTCAATAATCAGGTCAATGACGTTGCACGCCTTGATAAGTCCTTCCTGAATTTCCTTCTTCTCTTTTTCCTTTTCCAAAAGCGTGGTGTACTTTCTTGTTGCCACTTCAAACTGGAAATCCGTGCAGGCTTTCAAAATCTGCTTTAATCCCATGGTTTCCGGTCTGCCGTCCGCAATGGCAAGCATGTTGACACCGAAGGTATCTTCCAGACGGGTCTTCTTGTAGAGCATGTTGGTAAAATTCTCTACATCCGTATCCTTCCGCAGCTCGATGACGATGCGGATGCCTTCCTTGGAGGACTGGTTGGAAATATCTACAATGTCCATGGTCTTCTTGGTTTCGGAAAGAGCTGCCACATCGGATAAAAACTTGGCAATATTCAGTCCAATCATCGGGTAAGGAATTTCGGTAATGACAAGATTTAACTTGCCGCCCTTTGCCTTTTCCACTTCCACCTTGCCGCGGATTTTGATTTTGCCCACGCCGGTTTCATAGATATTAAGAAGCTCTTCCTCGTTGATCACAATGCCGCCCGTCGGGAAATCCGGGCCCTTTATGTACCGCATAAGCTCTCTTGTGGAGATGCTCTCATCCTGCATGTATGCCTTCATGGCATCAATGACTTCGCCCAGATTGTGGGGCGGAATGCTGGTCGCCATACCTACGGCAATACCTTCGGAGCCGTTTACTAAAAGGTTGGGGATTTTTACCGGCAGAACCTCCGGCTCTTTTTCCGTTTCATCAAAGTTCGGAATAAAATCCACCACATCCTTGTCCAAATCCGCAAGGAATGCTTCCTGGGTGATTTTCTCCAGTCTGGCTTCCGTGTAACGCATGGCAGCGGCACCGTCGCCTTCAATGTTGCCGAAGTTGCCGTGACCGTCGATTAGCGGCATGCCCTTCTTAAAATCCTGCGCCATGACCACCAGCGCATCGTAAATGGAGCTGTCGCCGTGGGGATGGTATTTACCCATGGTGTCGCCGACAATACGGGCGCTTTTACGGTAAGGCCTGTCGTAGCGGATGCCCAGTTCGTGCATATCGTAAAGGGTACGCCTCTGTACCGGCTTTAAGCCGTCCCTGACATCGGGAAGCGCTCTCGCGATAATAACGCTCATGGCATAGTCTATATATGATTTCTGCATCAGGTCGGAATATTCCGTACTGATGATTCTGCTGTCATCCATTGCCAAATCTCCTTTTATACATCCAGTTCCGCATCATGGGCATGTTCGTGGATAAATGCCTTTCTGGGCGGAACATCCGTACCCATTAACATTTCCGTAATTTCACTTGCCATGCGGGCATCTTCGATTTCGATTCTCTTAAGCAGGCGCCTCTCCGGATCCAGAGTGGTTTCCCAGAGCTGGGATGCATCCATTTCACCAAGACCTTTGTAACGCTGCAGGGTAAAGCTTCCCTTGTGCGACTTCCGGTATTTTTCCAATGCCTTGTCGTCATACAGGTACTCTTCCTCTCCCTTGGCGGGCATTGCCTTATACAGAGGGGGCATCGCCTGATATACATGACCTTCAAAAATCAGTTCCGGCATAAAGCGGTAGAACAAAGTCAGAAGCAGGGTGCTGATATGGGCACCGTCCACATCCGCATCCGCCATGATGATGATTTTGTCGTAGCGCAGCTTCGTGATATCGAAATCATTGCCATAGCCCTCGGAAAAGCCGCAGCCGAATGCATTGATCATGGTCTTGATTTCCGCATTGGCGAGTACCTTGTCAATGCTTGCCTTTTCCACATTAAGAATTTTACCGCGGATGGGAAGGATTGCCTGATACATACGGTTTCTTGCCATTTTGGCACTACCGCCCGCAGAATCACCTTCGACGATAAAGATTTCGCATTTGGAAGCATCCTTGGACTCGCAGTTTGCCAGCTTGCCGTTGCTGTCAAAGGAGAACTTCTGCTTTGTCAGCATATTGGTCTTTGCCTTTTCCTCCGTCTTGCGGATTTTGGCAGCCTTTTCGGCACAGGCTATGATGCTTTTTAAGGTTTCTAAGTTACGGTCAAAGTAACGCACCATTTCTTCGGAGGTTACCTTGCTGACCACCTTCGCCGCATCCTGATTGTCCAATTTTGTCTTGGTCTGTCCTTCAAAACGGGGATCCGGATGCTTGATGGAAACCACCGCCGTCATACCGTTTCGCACATCCGGTCCGGTGAAGTTAATGTCTTTTTCCTTTAAGATACCGAGCTCTCTCGCATAGGTATTGATAATATTTGTAAATGCCGTCTTAAAGCCGGTTAAATGGGTGCCGCCCTCTGCATTGTAAATATTGTTGCAGAAGCCTAAGACGTTTTCATGAAATTCATTTACATACTGGAATGCCACTTCCACGGAAATGCCTTCGCTTTCTCCGGAGAAGGAAATCACCTCATGTACCGGCTCCTGGCTTTTGTTCATGTCCTTGATGAAACCGGTGATGCCGTCCGGCTCATGGTATACCACATGCTCCGGCACATCCTTCCGTCTGTCCTCAAAAATAATCGTCAGGTTCGGGTTTAAGTAAGCCGTTTCGTGAAGTCTGCTCTTGACCTCATCCTCTTTGAAACGGGTCTTGTCAAAAATGGTGTCGTCCGGCAGAAAATTTATGGTGGTGCCGGTTTCCTTGGTCTTCCCCACTACCGGCAGCAATCCGTCTATAAGGTCTAAAACCGGAATGCCCTTTTCGTATTTATCCTCGTAAATCTGTCCGCCGTTTTTGACCCTCACAGTCAATCTGTTGGACAGGGCATTTACAACGGAAGAACCAACACCGTGCAGACCGCCGCTGGTTTTGTAGGCATTGTTGTCAAACTTGCCGCCCGCATGCAGGGTCGTAAAAACCAGACGCTCTGCGCTGATGCCCTTTTCATGCATGCCCACGGGAATGCCTCGTCCGTTATCCTCAACCGTAGCGGAGCCGTCCGCTTCCAGATAGACCTTTATGGTGGTACAGTACCCTGCCAGATGCTCGTCCACGGCATTGTCCACGATTTCATAAATCAGATGGTTAAGTCCCTTGGTGGAAACACTTCCTATGTACATACCGGGACGTTTTCTAACTGCTTCCAGGCCCTCTAAAACGGTAATGCTGGAGGCATCATAATTATTTGTCTTAGCCATTATCTACTCCTTTGTGTCAGCTTTCACAAGTTTACACACTAATAAAAATTATATCATATTCCCACCCTATATGCAAAGAACGTTTTATCGGAAATTTTAAATTCCAACAAAACGTTCTTATTATACCGTCTATGCAGTTTTTCCTTAAATATCCAGCTTCTTGCAGCATCCCACCGCAATGGCGCCGGGTCCGATATGGCAGGAAACACTTAAGGATAAGGGATCCATGTGAACCTCAAAGCCCGGGAAAGCTTCCTCCACTTCTCTTTTCCAGACAGCTGCCGCTTCCTCGTCATATGTATAGGCAAGCGCTAAATAAATATTATCCGGTGTGGCTCCGCCGAAACGATTCTCCATATCACTGCGGATGGCATTAATCATCATGGACTTGCCCTGTCCGGTGGTACGTGCCTTGGCAAAGGCATCCAGCTTTTCTCCCTGTATGGTAAGCACCGGCTTTAATTTCAAAATGGTGCCGAGGGCTGCCGCCGCCGGGGTAATTCTGCCACCCTTTTTCAGGTAATACAATGTGTCCAGCATGATGTAAATACTGCTGTTAAATTTATCCTCTTCCAGAATGTCGCGGATTTTTTCCGCACCCAGTCCTTTTTGGGCCATCTGCATGGCATCCAGAACGGACTGTCTCTGGGTAATGGAAATACGCTGGTTGTTTGCCACAAATACCTTTCCTTCAAACTCTTCCTCTTTGGAAAGCATCACTGCCGCCTCGCAGGAACCGGAAAGGCCGCTGCTCATGGGAATGTAAACCACTTCGTCATACTCTTTCAGTGCATCATTCCAGTACTCCATAAGACTGTCTAAGGAAGGCATGCTGGTGCTGATAGCCGCATCTCCTTTTAACTTCTCATAGAACTGTGCCTGGTTTAAGGTAATATCTTCAAAGTAACCGGTATCTCCAATCATAAACGGCATGGGTACCACACGAATCCCCATTTCCTTTGCCTGGGACTGGGTAATGCCGCTGTTGGAATCCGTAATAATCGCTACTCGGGACATAAATTCCTCCATTTTCCACAAAATTATAATGCAAGAACTATTGTAAGGTTAAATGGACGTAAAGTCAATCAAATAAAATAATCCGTCTTCCGATTTGGACGGAAGTTTCTTTTGAAAGGCTTCGCTCTGCCAGATATCCGTATGGCTGTCCACGCAGACAGCCGCCTGTTTTAATACATCCGCATCCTCGTAAATATCCCCGAGCCGGAACCGGAACGCACCGCTCTGCCGGATTCCGGTAAGCTCTCCGGGGCCGCGCATTTTCAAATCCTCGTTGGCAATATAGAAACCGTCGTTGGAATGGTTCAGGATGTCCAGACGTTTTCTTGTGGCATCGGAATTGCCGGTATTTAAGAAGATGCAGTAGCTCTGGAAGCCGCCGCGCCCTACACGTCCCCGAAGCTGATGAAGCTGCGCCAGTCCGAACCGCTCCGCATTTTCCACCATCATCACCGTGGCATTGGGTACGTTGATGCCTACCTCAATAACCGTGGTAGAAACTAAAATATCGATGTTTCCGGCAGCAAATTCTTCCATGATGCGGTTCTTTTCCGCCGGCTTCATTTTGCCGTGAAGCCTTGCAATTCGCACGCTTTCCGGGAAATATGCCTTCAGCTTTTCTGTATAGTCCGTGACATTTTCCAGATCTGTGGTTTCGCCTTCCTCCACCATGGGACAGATACAGTAAACCTGCCTGCCCTCGGCAATCTGTTTTTCCATAAAAGCATATACCTTGGGGCGGTATTCCTCTCCTACCACACAGTTCTTAATGGGAATTCTGCCGCCCGGCAGCTCGTCGATGACGGACACCTGCAAATCGCCGTAGAGAATAATGGCAAGTGTACGGGGAATGGGAGTTGCACTCATCACCAGCACATGGGGGTGATTACCCTTTTCCTTTAAGGTCTCCCTCTGTCTTACGCCGAAACGGTGCTGTTCGTCCGTTACCACCAGCGCCAGCTTCTTAAAATGCACCTTGTCCTGAATGACCGCATGGGTACCGATTACCAGATTGGCGCTGCCATCCTCTATCCGCCGGTATACCTCCCTTTTGGCTGCCGCCGTCTGGGAGCCGGACAAAAACACCGGTACAAAGGGCAGGTTCTGTTCCTTAGTGAGCCGTAAAATCTCTTCGTAATGCTGCCTTGCCAGCACTTCCGTAGGGGCCATAAGTGCTCCCTGGTAGCCGTTTGTCACGCACAAAAGAAGCGCCCAGAATGCCACGATGGTTTTACCGGAACCCACATCGCCCTGCACCAGACGGCTCATGACCGCATCCCCCGTCATGTCCGCAAGGATTTCCCCGATGACCTTGTTCTGGGCGCCGGTGAGTTTATAGGGAAGCCGCTCCAAGAACCGCACACACTCCGCCGTTTCCACCATGGGACAGGTGTTTTTTTCCTTTTCCGTCAGCATTTTAGACTGCTGCATCATCAGAATAAACAGGAAGAATTCATCAAACACAAGCCGCTTTCTGGCACGGCCAAGGCTTTCCCTGTTCTCCGGGAAATGAATCTGGGCCAGAGCCTCTCCGTAAGGCATGAGTTCTTCTTTCTTTAAGATTTCTTCGGGCAGAAATTCTTCCGGCATGGGGCACAGGGAAAGCACCTGTTTCACGGCTTTGGAGATATTTTTGCTGGTAATGCCCTTGGTAACCGGATATTTCGGCTGGATAAACGCCATCAGTTCCCGGTATTCCTCTTCCTTATACATACGGGGCTGTTCCATCTGATTGTTATTTTTCAGCCTGCCGCGGAACAGCATAAACTGCCCCGGTTTCAGTGCTTTCTGTAAAAATGGCATGTTAAAAAACGTCAGTGTCACCGCCCCTGACGCATCCCTTACCTTCACCTTCAGAATGGACAGATGCTTTACCCTCGTCACCGTGGGGGCAAGCATCACAATGCCCCTTATGGTGACAAGTTCTCCCGGCTTTGCCTCACTGATGAGCACCGGCTCCGTAAAGGTTTCATAATCCCTCGGAAAAAAGAACAAAAGGTCCTTTACCGTATGAATATTTAACTTTGCAAAAAGAGTGGCGGATTTCTCCCCCACTCCTTTGATTGTGGTAATATCAGACTGTAAATTCATAATCTTACCTGTTATTTTTATGTTTATTCTGCGGAAATGACATAATAGTAAATAGGCTGTCCGCCGTACTGCAGCTCAATGTCGCAGTTCACGAATTTCTCAGCCAGTGCATCGCGCATCTTTTCGGCATCTTCCTTGGTAACATCGCTGCCATAGTAAATGCTTAACAGCTCTAAATCATCCGTCATCATGCCGGTTACCATATCCATGGTAACTTCCCAGATGTCCTTGCCTACCGCTAAAATGCCGGCATCGCCGATACCCATGTAGTCGCCCTGGCAGATAACCTTGTCATCAATCTGGGTGTCTCTTACGGCATAGGTAACCTCGCCGGTCTTTACATTGCCGATTTCAGACGTCATGTTCTCTTCATTTTCCTCAGCGGATAAATCGGGAATGTAGTTAATAATGGCGGTAATACCCTGCGGTACGGTCTTGGTGGGAATGACGATAACCTTCTTGTCCTCCACCAGACCAACTGCCTGGTTGGCTGCCAGAATGACATTTTTATTATTGGGAAGGATGAATACCGTATCGGCATTTACCTTATCAATGGCGTTTAACATATCTTCGGTGGAAGGATTCATAGTCTGTCCGCCTTCGATAATGTAATCAACACCCAGTCCCCTGAAAATTTCATTCATGCCGTCACCGATGGAAACTGCCACGAATCCGGCACTCTTGCGCTCTGCAGGTACTTCCTGCGCTTTTGCTTCTTCCTGTGCGGCTTTCTGCTTTTCTGCTTCCTTGAACAGCTTTTCCTGATGTTCTAAGCGCATATTGTCAATCTTCATATTGGAAAGTGCGCCGTATTTCAAAGCTCTCTGGATAGCCAGTCCGGGATCATTGGTGTGGACATGTACCTTTACCACATCCTCATCCGCTACGCAGACAATGGAGTCACCGATGGACTCTAAGAATGCCTTGAAATCCATTTCCTGTTTGATATTGAACGGTCTGTTTAAGAGAATGATAAACTCTGTGCAGTAACCGAATTTAATCTCTGCTTCCTCGGTCTGTGCCGGCTTTGCTTCGCCGTCAGCCTTGGGAGCCTCTGCAATGGTGTAGTCCACTTCCTTGCCGAGGAATGCATCGTAAGCACCTGCCATCACTTCCACAAGTCCCTGTCCGCCGGAGTCTACAACACCTGCCTGTTTTAATACCGGTAAAAGCTCGGGAGTCTGGCTTAAGACGTAGCGGGCATGCTCCAGTACATCACCCATGAACGCTGCCATGTCTTCCGCACCGTCCTCGGCAAGTTCTTTCGCCTTGTCGGAAATCCCCTTTGCTACGGTAAGAATAGTGCCTTCCTTCGGCTTCATAACTGCCTTATAGGCGGTTTCCACTGCTTTTTCGTAAGCTTCTGTCAGGTCTGTGATACCGATTACTTCCTTTTCTTTGATACTCTTGGTCAGACCTCTTAACAACTGGGATAAAATAACACCGGAGTTACCTCTTGCTCCTCGTAAGGAACCTCCTGAAATAGCCTTGCACAAAGCAGTCATATCCGGTTCTTCACCGAGTGCCACCACTTCTTTGGCTGCAGACATAATGGTAAGTGTCATGTTGGTTCCTGTGTCTCCGTCGGGAACGGGAAAAACGTTTAATTCGTTAATCAGTTCCTTCTTGGATTCCAAGTTTTTTGCTCCGGCTAAGAACATCTTTGCAAGCATCTTAGCGTCGATCGTATTTAAAGCCACGGTAAATCCTCCTTAATCAATCACTCTTACACCTTCAACAAAGATGTTAATTTTTTCAATTTCAATTCCGGTAAATTCTTCCACTTTATATTTCACATTGTCGATCAGGTTGTCGGATACAGCTAAAATGCTGACACCATATGCCACGATAACGTGGAAATTCAGAGTAAGCTTATTGTTATTTAAGGAAACGGCAATTCCTCTTGTCAGACTATCTTTCTTTAAAAGCTTAGCAATACCGTCTTTTGCGGAAAAGCCAGCCATTCCCACGATACCAAAGCATTCCATGGCAACCGTACCTGCATACTGGGCAATAACCTCGTTGTCAATCGTAATGTTACCCATGTGGGTATTCATAGAAGATCCTTTCATGTAATACCTCCTTTTTTACCATACGCTAATTTGTCATAGCTAAATGTATTATAACTGCTTTTCCATAAAAAAGAAATATAAAAATTCAAAAAATGAAAAATCTTATAATTTTACTTGCAATCCGAAAAGTTTTCTGTTAATATATCAATGTTGCGAGTTTAAAGATAACTGATGCGAAAGCATTTGAGGAGGTGTCAAGATGGCTAAATGTGATATTTGTGGAAAAGGCGTTCATTTCGGTAACAACGTAAGCCATTCTCATAGAAGATCTAACAGAATTTGGAATTCCAACGTTAGAAGCGTAAAGTGCAAAGTAAACGGTGGTTCCAAGAGAATGCATGTCTGCACAAACTGCTTAAAGTCCGGTGCTGTTGAACGTGCTTAATTGATTGTAAATAAAAATGAAACCAAAGGAAAGCCGGTGTTTTACACCGGCTTTTGTTCTGCTCTTTTTCTTCTTTCGTATTCACGGTTAATGAGCTGTACCATCTCTTCGTCCCCGCACAGGTTGTCCGGGTGGAAAATCTTTAGAAGCTCCTTGTACCGCTTCCGTAAGGTAATGGGATTGCTGACACCCTTAAACAGTACGGCAATCACATCGTCCGGCTTTTCATTCCGTACCACACCGCTCTTCCAGATATCCTGCTCCGTCTTAAAACGGTACTTTTCTTTCCGTAAGGCTTCTTTTTCTTCTTCCAGATGTTTGAAACCATCCTGCAGAATTTCCATTTTCTTATCGAAAAACAGGGTTTCGTCTTTCAGGCGTTTGTGCTCTAAAACCATTTTGTGGTTCAAAAGATCTATTTCCTTCCGGAACTGGGTTCTTTCGCGTATCAGCTTTTCCCTGTCCTCTTTCAAAGCCTTTTTCTCATTCTCGATGCGTACCGTTTCCTTAAACAGAAAGTGCTTCAGTTCCTTTAACGCATCTTCATCTTCTCCCCGTAATGCATCCAGATTTCTTGCGTCTATATCCATGCTTCCTCCGAAACGCTAACAACAGTCGTAACAGTTATAACCGACAAACAACAACAGGGCGATAATAATAATACCCACCAGGTCGTTTCTAAGAAACAGCATGATCAGCATTCCTAAGGCAATAAACATCGCCATGAGTCCTATCAGCTTTCTTTTATTCATATCCTTCTTCCCCTTTTTATGCACCGGGTATCCCACAGAGTCCTCACAGGGTATCCCTATAGTTTAGGATATGAAGCTGTACTTTCTTTGTTTCCTGCCGGTTAAGAAAGATTACTGTTCAGCGGGAAATGCTGCGTCCACCGCTTCCTTATCGTCAATCTTTTCTTCCTTATCCTTCTTGCCAAATCTGTCTAAAATGTCAGGCACCATGTCCAGAATCTTGGTAACAGTATCCTGATTTTTAATGTTGACCAGTCTGGCGCTTCCGTTCTTGCCGATTACCAGTACGGCACTGGGAGTCATCTTTCCTCCGAGACCGCCTGCTCCGTTCTGGGTCTTCTTTTCATCGTTTACACCCGCTCCGGCGCCCACACCGAAAGACACATCCACAAGAGGTAAAATAATGGTGTCACCAATCTGGGGTGCTTCCCCTACTACGGTTTTGGTGGAAAGGATGGTATCCATTCCCTTTAATAATGATTCTACTACACCACTGAACTGATTTTCTGCCACTTGCTAATCCTCCCTTTTCATCTCTTTTAAAAATACTTTAAGCTGCTTGTCCAATAAAATCTTAATGCCGTGGCGAACAAGTGTTGCCACCCTCACCTTGCCTTTTATAGAAAGTTCACCGTCCAGGACCTTGTTTTCAAAGTCTGCAGTGAAGGAAATTCTGTCCTCTATGACCGGATAAAGCATGCCGTATACAGCGCACACATAACCGGTAGTATCCGGGGAACCGGTGCCGCATACAATGCGGGCGGTAAGCACCTTAGGCTTTATGCTCTTTAAGACGGCAAATATCCTTTCCTTCGTTCTTTTTAAGAACAGCCGGTTTTCTTCCGCTGTCAGGCGTTCTTTATAATACTCTACATTATCCCGGATATTCTCCATTTTATCACAGAGTCCGGAAATTGTGAAGCGGGCTTTCGTTTCCGTGCCTTTCTCCTGCTTGTCCGCAGCCCGTTTTTCTGATGTTTTATCTCCTGCGCTGCCTGTTTCCGATGAAGCCCAGTCCGTTTCTTGCGTTCCGTTTTCCCCTGTCTGCTGTGCCGCATTTCCGGTTTCCGCATTTTGCGCATTTGATATAACCGGCTGCTTTGCTTCTTCCTTCACCGGCTCTGCCGCTTTGCCCTTTTCAGTCTTTTCAGGCTCTGCCGCTTTATCTTTGTCCGCCTTCCGGGAACTCTTTAACCTTACGCCGAGAAGCCGCAGTGCCCAGCGGTTTTCATTGCCGGTACGCTGCCATTTGAAAGAAAGGATCGGATACAGAAAACTGACCGCCGCCACACCCTCTATCCTGTCTGCCTCTTTTTCTCCCGAAGCCCTGTACCGGATGGGCACGAAAAGCACCGCCAGTACCGTCAGTATCAGAAGCGCCAGCAAAACCAGCAGAACGATACCGATAACGGCTAAAATCTGTAAAATCACATGCCACATATTATTGTATCCTTTCGGATAAAAAATCCCTAAGCCTGCAGTCTCCCCGCTTTGCAAAACACTCCTCCGCAATTTTTTTCACCACGTCCACTGCGTCGTCGTAGTCCTCTGCTATACCTACAATATACGGATTCTCCGAAGCATAAAACTCTTTGTTCAAGTCCTTTGCGTTTCGGATATCCAGCTCGTCATCTGCACTCTGGGCAAATGCAATAATATAGGCATCCGGTATTTTCTTCTGCTTTTTTATCTTTTTCAGCAAAACGCCGGGCTTTTCCACCTTTTCGCCAATATATAAATCAGGATAAAATTCCATGCAGTCATCCTCCTGTTTAATACTGTTTTCGGGTGCCCCAAAGATTATTTTGCTTCAGTTTCAGATACTCGTTGTACGCCTTTTCCAAAATCTGCTTTTCGTTGGAAAATTTCAAAAGGTGGTATGCCTCATGATACTTATAATATCCGGAATCCATAAAATATTCTTCACGCTGTGGTTTGCTGTAGTAGCTGTCCGCCATCATAAGATACCAGTGCACTTCTTTTTTTACAAAGTCCTCCGGAACGTTAAAGGTGTATTCACTCTTTCCCACGTATTTTACGATGACCGGTCTGGTACCTGACTCTTCCAGTACTTCACGCAGGGCGGTATCCTTGAACTCCTCGCCCTCTTCCACGGTTCCCTTGGGTAAAACCCAGCCTTCATACTTGTTTTTGAAATTCTTGTATAAAAGAAGAATTTTCCCTCGGAAAATAACCACACCGCCGCAACTAATTGCTTCAATCATTGCAATGCCTCCTGCCGCTTCTGGTGTGTCAAATGAAAACTTGACCTATCCATAGTATAGACTATCCGGTCTTCTTTCGCAATATTTAATTTTCCTGTTCAAAATAGGCGCGGAAGATTCTCTTTGCCATGGGAACCGCATAATCACCGCCGCTTCCGGCGCCCTCCACGATGATGGTAACTGCAATCTCGGGATCCTCCGCAGGTGCGAAGCCGGTAAACCAGGCATGACTTTCGCCCTTGGTCTGTCCGTACTCGGCGGAGCCGGTTTTGCCCGCTACCGTAAATTCCAGACCGGACACCTTCTTTGCCGTACCTTCTTCCACAACCGCCTTCATAAGCTCCGTCAGTGCCTCCGGCTCTTCCGTTGTCATCACTCTTTTGTATTCCTCCGGTGAAAATTTCTTTACAACCGTTCCGTTCTCCGATGTAACTGAGTCAATCAGATAGGGCTTCATCATCACTCCGCCGTTGGCGATTGCCTGGGTAATCATATTCAGATGAATCGGCGTCATCACCGTGGTCCCCTGACCGATGGCCGCCTGCAGACGCTCTGCATCGGTAAACTCTTCGGAAAAGGAAAACCGGCTCTGGGAATACAAAAAGGAAACCGGCAGTTTTTCATTAAAGGAAAGCTCCTTTACCGTCTTTTCAAACGTCTCCCTGTCAATCTGCATTCCCATGTTGGCAAAGGAGGAATTGCAGGACTTGGCAAAGGACTCCGTAAAGTCCACCTTTCCGTGGCTGATGCCGTGGTAGCAGTTAATCCGGGCATTTGCCGTCTTGAAATATCCGGGACAATTAAAGGTATAGGATGCATATTCTTCCGGATGCTGCCGCATAAAGCAGAGGGCGGTCACGATCTTAAATGTGGAGCCGGGCGGATATAATCCCTGGGTTGCCCTGTTCATCAGCATGGCGCTGTCCGTATTTTCCGAAAGCTTATCCCAGTCCGCGGCAATAGTGTCCGGGTCGAAATCCGGTTTGGAAACCATGGCAATCACCTTGCCGGTTTTCACTTCCGTTACGATCACGGCGCCCCTGTAATTGTCAAGTGCCCTGGAAGCTGCCTCCTGCACCGGCACCTGCAGGGTGGTGTAGACATTATCTCCCGGATTTTTCGCTCCGGCGGTTTCGTTTATCACTTTTTCCGACAGTGGAATGTTGGACTGGATGAGGTAGGCATTCGCCTGTGCCTCCACGCCCGTTTTTCCCCGGGTGGAATATCCCACTACATGGGAAAAAAGATTTCCGTATGGGTACTTTCTTTCCTCCGAGCCGTTTTTTATCTTGGTTTCCGCCAGCACTTCCCCGCCGGAAGCATAAATGCTTCCACGGTAGTTCTGCGCTAAAAGGATTTTCTGCCGGGTGTTGTAGCTGTTGTTAAGCAAATCCTGTCCGTTCTGTTTCACATACAGACACAGATACGCAATCATACCCAGAAACAGGAATACAAAGCTGTACATCACCACATAGATGCTGCTGTTCTTCTCTTCAGGCTTTTTCAAGGCAGTGACCTCCTTCCTTCCGATAGCGGATATAGACCGCCTGCATCAGATAAAATAACAGTATGGAAGTAAGCAAAGAACTGCCTCCGTAGCTGATAAAGGGTAAGGTCACACCTGTCAGCGGAATAAATTTGATACCGCCGCCGATGGTTAAAAATATCTGGAACAGATACGTGACGGCTCCGCCGAGACAGATAAGCTTATAGAATTTATCTTCTGTTTTCAGTCCAATCTGCATCATCATAAGGAAGCTGCTTACGGAAATCAGCAGAATGCAGATACCGGTAACAATGCCCATTTCCTCACAGATGGCAGAAAAAATAAAGTCCGTTTCCACATATGGGATGTCCTCCGGGCCACCGTTCATAAGTCCTAACCCGAACCAGCCTCCGGCGCCTATGGAAAACAGGGACTGGGCAATCTGGAAGCCCTGGTTGTCAATGTAGGCAAACGGGTTCCACCATGCCTGCACCCTGACCCGCACATGACGGAAAATCTTATACGCTGCAACCGCTCCGCCGCAAAGTCCCGCTATGCCGAGTGTCAGATATAGATAGCTGTTCGTCGCCATGAAAAGCACACAAAGATAGGTCATAAAGAAAATGAGGGCGCTGCCGAGGTCACGTTCTGCCACCAGCAAAAGCACATGGGCTGCCGCTCCTATGCTGACAAGCACCACTCTCTTAAAATCCGTTTTTTCCGCCAGAAAGGAGGCTAAGTAAAACAAAAACAGAAGTTTTACCGGCTCCGACGGCTGGAAGGTAATGCCGCGGAACGTAAGGGAAAGCTTGGAACCGGAGGTTACATTTCCCATCACCAGAACCACCGCCAGCAGCAACACGCCCACAAGCAGGTACAAAATCCCCATTTTTCGGAAGTTCTTCCCTTTTTCCATAAGGAAAACCACTAAAAGTCCCAACAGGAACGAAACCGTCATAATCATAAGCTGCCGGACGGCTTTCGTTGTCGCCAGTCTCGTAAGCATAATAATGCCGATACCAAGCAGCATGCACATGTTATTTAACAGAAGGCGGTTGCACTGCTCATACATCAGATGGGTACAGGACAAAACCAGGATGAGCAGAAGCTGCGTCACAATGTATATGGCCGGATAGGTATAATCCTCCCTCTCCCCCTGCTTCACATACAGGGTAAAAAAGGCAAAGAACTGCACCGCAAACAGGTAGAACCACTGTCTGACGTAAAAAAGTGTGTTCTTCCTCTCCTTTTTATAGGAAAATGCTAAAAAGCATTCCAGCGTGTATATGACCATCAGCACCGATATGATGTATTTTGAAAGCTCGGAAACCCATATTTCCATCCCTTATCCTGCCTTTCTTATGCTTAGTCCACGCCCCTCTTTTCATGTCCCTTGGTAAATTCCGTAAAGGGCGGCTCCATGCTGCCTCCTTCCATACGGTTTTTGAAGAACTTAAGAACTGCCTTCGTTTCCCGGTAGTCCTCCGACGTAAACTGTATCCGCAGAATATCATCCGTTTGTATCGAAATAGTATCATGCAGGGAAAGGGGCACGGAATTTAGGATTACATTATAGCAGTAACGGCAGTGCAGCATAACCGGAAATTCTTTCCTGTAACGGTCCCTCAGTCGATTTTCGCCCATATGTGCGGATTTTATACATTTCTCCATGGTCCTCTGGGTACAGTTTGCCGTTACCATAAGAGGAATGCGGCCGTACACCACATGCTCGGTAAGTATGCCCGTTTCCATGCGGGATAAGGACTTCTGTTCCCTGTGGTTTAATTCATACGGCATGCAGTAGCTTTCCGCAAGCGGCTCATAGAAAGAAACCGTTTTCTTATTAAAGCAGTACATACCTGCATCCAGTCGAATGTTTCCTTTGTAATCGTTTTTTTGCAAAAATCCCAGTGTTTCCAAATTTCGCACCAGTACACCGTCCACACGGTTCATAAGAGGAAGAAGCTTCTTAAGGAAATCCTTGTCCTTGTCTCGCACGATAAACGGCAGGGCAATGTATACTTTCTTTCCGCCGTTTCGGCAAGCATCTGTTTCCGCCTCTCCCACAACACCTGCTTCGTTCCGGAAATCCGACTCCAGATAGACCGTATCGTAAGAAAAATCACTCTCCAGAAGAGCGGTAAGCTGCTCTTTTTTCTGCACAAGAACCGCATGCTCCTGTCCGTTTGCGGCTGCTTTCCTTTGCCCTGCAGCACATTCTGACGCCGTATCTTTTCCTGCCTGCCCCGTTTTGCCGTCCGGTGCTGCAGTATTTTCCTGTGCAGGCACTTCTTCTGCCTTATTTTCCGTCCTTTCTATGGGATAATAGAGTTTGAGCAGCTTCTCCATGCCCTGCCTGCGCAACTCGTTCATGGTCTTTAAGGGATAAAAACAGTCGGCGTCCATTTCTATGTGCATCTGCTCCGGGCTGACGGCAAAGAACGTATCGCCCAGCTTGCCGAAGCACTTCCTGACATTTTCCTCCGTGATGGGATTTTTCTGCGCCTTGTCCACCTCCGGACCCGTAAGGAATATTTCTCTTTCCGTCTGCAGCACTTTTACACGAAAGGCAGCAGGCTTCCCCACATGAAGGGTAATCTCCATGCTGACGGGTGCTTTTTTCTTTTTCTCCGCCGGTACGTCGATATAGGTCTCCCGGATGCGTTTCAGCACGGACTCTTCACTGCCGTTGTAGGCCGGGGAGTTAAGTGTTATCATATCCGCACCGTTCTGCTTGTAATAATAACCGTCCTGAATCTGGGAACGGATATACAGGGAAGATAAAAATTCCAAATCCTTTTTATCCACCCGGTACCCTTCCCTTCCAACCTGAAAATACCGGTCAATATATTTCCGGTATACGGAGGTTACTCCCGCTGCATACTCTGCCTTCTTCATACGTCCTTCTATCTTAAAGGAGTCCACGCCTGCCTCAATCAGATCCGGCAGAATGGATAAGGTACACATATCCTTCATGCTGAGCGGATACACTTCCTTTTTTCCGCTGTTTCCTCCCGCAGTTTCCACCTGATAGGGAAGTCTGCAGGGCTGGGCACACCTGCCCCTGTTGCCGCTGCGTCCGCCTATGATGCTGCTCATAAGGCACTGTCCCGAATAACAGTAACACATGGCGCCGTGCACAAAGACTTCTATTTCAATGCCGGTGTCTTCTTTGATTTTTCTGATTTCCTGTAAGGAAAGCTCTCTTGCCGGAACGATACGCTCTGCCCCCAGGCTCTGTAAAAAAGCCGTACCCATACTGCCCGTCAGGGTCATCTGGGTACTGGCATGCAGGGAAAGACCGGAAAAGGCTTCCTTCAGAGCGGTAAATACACCGAAATCCTGCACAATCACACCGTCCAGTCCCGCCTCGTAAAACGGTTTCATATAGGGAACCAGCTCGGAAAGCTCTCCGTCCTTTAATAAGGTATTGACCGTCATATAGACTTTTTTCCCACATACATGGGCATACAGAATGGCTTTGCAGATTTCTTCATCCGTAAAGTTGTCCGCATAGGCTCTTGCACTGAATTTGCTTCCGCCTAAATAAACGGCATCCGCTCCCGCCTGTATAGCTCCCAAAAAACATTCATAATTTCCTGCCGGAGCAAGCAGTTCCACATTTCTCTTTTCCATATATAAAATAACGCTGCCCCACCGGACAGCGCCCTTTCTTATCTATGTGTTTCTTTTAATTCGGTTTCCAGACGAACAATCTTTTTGGCATTCTCATGGTTTTCCGACTGTAATTCTTTTACATTCTTTTCCATGGACTCCAACTTCATCTGTGTGGCAATCAGTTCATGCTTCAAGTCGTACATTTCGTTTTCCTTGGTATGAAGCTCTTCCTCCAAAAGGCTTATCTGCTTCTTTGCCTTAAAATAATCGTCCGCAATGTTTAACTGCATCAGGACGGAACGGGTATCCGCATTCTGCATACGGAACGCATCTATCTTTCCATATTCGTCCAGTTTGCTGTTGATATAGGAAGCTACCTTCTGCAGGTACTCTTCACTTTCATAACCGCATAATGTATAAATCTTGCCCCCGATAATTACTTCCGCATCTGTTTTAGAAGACATAATCCTACCCCCTTCTCAGGTCAGATACTATCAAAACGTCGTATAGTATACTGGTTTATTGTATCGCAAACAGACCCTTAAGGCAAGCGGTTTCTTATAAAAATACTCTTACATAAGTCCCATATGCCGGTAAGCCAGATCCGTGGCAACCCTTCCCCGCGGAGTGCGGTTTAAAAGACCGTTCTGGATTAAAAAAGGCTCATATACATCCTCTATGGTGCCGGCATCCTCGCCGATGGCAGCCGCCAGCGTATCCAGTCCCACCGGACCGCCGTCAAACTTTTCAATCATGGTACGGATCAGATTCCGGTCGATATGATCCAGACCCATCTTGTCCACATCCATAAGGTCAAGCGCCGTCTTAGCCACCTCTTCCGTAATCCTGCCGTCGTATTTTACCTGGGCAAAATCCCGCACTCTTTTTAAAATTCGGTTGGCAAGTCGCGGCGTCCCGCGGCTTCGCCTTGCAAGCTCCAGGGATCCTCCCTCGTCAATCTCCACCTGTAAAAGGGAGGCGGACTGCTTCACAATATGTTGCAGCTCCGGAATGGTGTAAAACTCCAGACGGTGTATCATTCCGAAACGGTCGCGCAGAGGCGCCGTCAGCATACCGGCTCTCGTCGTAGCGCCAATCAGGGTAAACTTCGGTAAATCCAGACGGATGGAACGGGCGGAAGAGCCCTTTCCAATCATAATATCAATGCAGAAATCCTCCATGGCAGGGTAAAGAACCTCCTCCACCTGTCTGTTCAGGCGGTGGATTTCGTCCACAAACAAAATGTCTCCCTCCTGCAGATTGTTTAAAATAGCCGCAATTTCTCCCGGCTTTTCAATCGCCGGACCGCTGGTCACCTTCATATGGGTGCCCATTTCGTTGGCGATAATACCTGCCAGTGTGGTCTTTCCTAATCCGGGCGGACCATAAAAAAGCACATGGTCCAGTGCATCGCCCCTCTTTTTTGCCGCCTCAATATAGACCTTTAAATTCTGCTTTACCTTTTCCTGACCGATGTAGTCGGCAAGGCACTGGGGGCGTAGGGAGCCTTCTATTCTGCTGTCCTCTTCCGTAATATTGGTTTCTATTGTACGTGCCATTTTTGTCCTCAATACTTTCTATCCAAAATCCGATATCCCAATTCGAACCGATACACGGTATCAGAACAGATACTTGAGTGCTTCCTTTAAGAGAGCACCGCTGTCCTTTTCCTCCGCATTCGGAATTTTGCCGACCGCCTGCATGCTTTCGGTCTGTCCGTAGCCTAAGGCAACAAGTGCCTCTATGGTTTCCTTTACGGCTTCACTCTGCACGGCACCTCCCGCATGCTCCGATACTTCCATGCTTATCATGGTATCATCATAGGAAACCTTGTCCTTTAAGTCAAGGATAAGCCGTTCCGCCGTCTTCTGTCCGATACCCGGAGCCTTGGCGATTGCCTTGGCATCCCTGGATAAAATGGCATAACGCAGAGCATCCGCGTCCATGGTGGACAAAATCGCCAGTGCACCCTTGGGGCCGATGCCGTTTACCGTAATGCATTTTTTGAAAAGCTCCAAATCATTTTTATGTAAAAAGCCGTAAAGTAAAAAAGCATCCTCACGCACCAGCGTATAGGTATGCAGCTTTACTTTTTCTCCGATACCGGGCAGCTCTGCCGCCACCCGGCCGGATATATGAACATTGATACCGAATCCATTGACGGAAAGTACTACGGTATCTTCCGTAATATCTGCAATTTCTCCCTGAACAAATGCTATCATGTGTCTGCTCACCTTTCTTTAACTGTAGTTTAAGCATACCACAATCGAACATATGTTTCAAGTCAAGTCTTGCAAAATCTTTACTTCGTTTCCAAAAAGCTTCCCGGAAGCCTTTTTATTTCCGGTTGATGTAGTTGACCAGACCTTCCGCAGCAATAATCTTCTGCATGAAAGGAGGGAATGCCTGACCCTTATAAGAAGTATTCTTGGTTAAATCCTTAATTTCGCCGGAATCGAAGTTTACTTCCACTTCATCCCCGCTTCAATCGCCTTTGCCGCCTCCGGGCACTCGATAATGGGAAGTCCGATGTTGATGGCATTGCGGTAGAAAATTCTGGCGAAGGTCTCTGCGATAACGCAGCTTACGCCTGCCGCTTTGATGGCAATGGGCGCATGCTCTCTGGAAGAACCGCATCCGAAGTTTTTCTCCGCTACGATAATGTCTCCTTTTTTTACGTTCTTTACAAAGTCCTTGTCAATATCTTCCATACAGTGTGTTGCCAGTTCTGCCGGGTCGGAAGAATTCAGATATCTTGCCGGGATGATAACATCCGTATCCACATTGTCTCCGTATTTAAAAACCAAACCTTTTGCCTGCATTTTATTCATTCCTTTCCAAAACTGAATCGTTACGATTTCTGATAAATTTCTTAGCCTGACTTTCTTCGGTTATAACTGTCTTCCGGGTTCCGCTTTCTTATAAAGCATCCGGTCCGCCAATATAGCCAAGTACGGCGCTTGCTGCCGCAACTGCGGGGCTTGCCAGATAGATTTCGGAAGTAACATGGCCCATTCTGCCTACGAAGTTACGGTTAGTGGTGGAAACACAGCGCTCCTTTTCCGCCAAAATACCCATGTAACCGCCGAGGCAGGGACCGCAGGTCGGTGTGCTGACTACCGCACCGGCTTCGATGAAAATCTTTAAGAGCCCTTCTTCCATGGCATCCATGTAAATCTTCTGGGTAGCGGGGATAACGATGCAGCGCATGCCCTTCTTTACATGGCGTCCCTTTAAGATTTCGGCGGCGGTACGCAAATCGTCCAGTCTGCCGTTGGTGCAGGAACCGATAACCACCTGGTCTATGTCGATTTTTTCGATTTCATCAATGGTATGGGTGTTTTCAGGCAGATGGGGGAAGGCAACCGTTGACTTTAATGTGCTTAAATCAATGGTAATTTCCTGCTCGTAGGAAGCATCCTCATCCGCTTCATAAATCTTGTACGCTCTCTTTGAATGTTCTTTCATGTAGCTTTCCGCTTTTTTATCCACGGGGAAAATACCGTTCTTGGCACCTGCCTCAATCGCCATGTTGGCAATGGTGAAACGGTCGTCCATGGAAAGAGCCGCAATGCCGTCGCCGGTGAATTCCAGGGATTTGTAAAGCGCGCCGTCCACACAGATCATACCGATTAAATGTAAAATCACATCCTTGCCGGAAATCCACTTATTCGGCTTGCCGGTAAGCACCACCTTAATTGCTGCGGGCACCTTGAACCATGCCTTGCCGGTAGCCATGCCTGCAGCCATGTCCGTACTGCCGACGCCGGTGGAGAATGCACCCAGGGCACCATATGTACAGGTATGGGAGTCTGCGCCGATAATCACATCGCCTGCCACGGTCAGACCTTTTTCGGGAAGCAGGGCGTGCTCGATACCCATTTCGCCTACTTCAAAATAGTTGGTGATTTCGTTTCTTCTGGCAAATTCTCTTACGCATTTGCAGTGTTCTGCGGATTTGATATCCTTATTGGGTACAAAATGATCGGGAACCAGGGCAATTTTATCCTTGTGGAATACGCCGTCCACCTTCATTTTTTCCATTTCCTTAATAGCAACCGGACTGGTAATGTCGTTGCCCAGCACCAGGTCCAGATCCGCCTCTATCAACTGACCGGCTTCTACCTTGTCAAGGCCTGCATGAGCCGCCAGAATTTTCTGTGTCATGGTCATTCCCATCTCTAACATCCTCCTGTTTTTCAAAACCTTTTTTCTATCTTAGCACAGTTTTTTTCTTTCGACAAATAGTTATCTTTCATATTTCCCATAACTGCAGACTATGGTATAATCTCTATTATAACTCTGTATTTTCTCTTTTATGAAGAGAAAACCCACGGAAAGGAAACCGAAATGATAAAGGAAAACCTGAATTTGTACCATATTTTCTATGAAACCGCCATCTGTGGCAATATATCCATGGCTGCCCGGAAGCTCTATATTTCCCAGCCCGCCATTTCCAAGGCTATTTCCAAATTAGAAAACAGCCTGGGGGTTTCCCTGTTTGTGCGTTCCTCCCGCGGTGTCAAGCTCACGCCGGACGGCGAAATTCTCCTAAAGCAGCTTGATACTGCTTTTCATGCCATCAAGCAGGGAGAAGATACCATTGAAAGCAGGAAGGAAAGCGGTGCAGGCTCTCTTTCCATCGGCATCAGCACCACCCTCTGCCGGTATCTTCTGCTTCCTTATCTGCAGGATTTTATCAAAGCCCACCCTGAGGTAAAACTCTCCATTTTCTGCCAGTCCTCCACGGAAACCATTGCGGCACTGGAAAACGGTCTTTTGGATATGGGTATCATCGGGGAAACCTCGCATCTTGACCCGCTGCATTTTTATCCCATCCGCGACATCCACGATATTCTGGTTGCCACGAAGGATTATCTTGCCCAGGTGGAAAGCGCCACGGACAAAAGTCCCCGGGATATGCTCAGCCACGCCAATCTCATGCTGCTTGACAAACGCAATATCACCAGACAGTACATTGAAAAATACCTGCTTTTAAATGAGATTACACCCAGACAGCAGCTGGAAGTCACCACCATGGATCTGCTCATCGAGTTTTCCAAAATCGGTATGGGCGTAGGCTGCGTCATCCGGGAATTTGTGGAGGAAGAACTATCAAACGGCACCCTGCTTCCCTTCCCCATGTCGGAGCCCATTCCTCCCCGGAAAATCGGCGTCGCCTTAAAGGGCAATGTTGCCAGGAATTCTCCGACCGATCTTCTTTTATCCCTGCTGTTATCTTAAAGCTTTTTTACCGTAAAAATCAAATCATTTCACGCAAAAAAATTCATCGAAATTTCCTATAAAGCAAGAAAGAACTGCAGCCGAAACTGCAGTTCTTCTATACTTATCTTATTCTTTTTCCGTGAAAACCGTTTACGAAACGAATGCTTTGATTAGTTGTTAATCAGCTTGTCGTTTTCGTTGTTCCAGCTGTAAAGCTTACGGATTTCTTCGCCGACCTTTTCAGAAGGATGCTCGGAAGCTAACTTTCTTAATGCACGGAAGTGAGCCTGGCCGCCTGCGGAAGACATATCCAGAAGGAAGTCTTTTGCAAAGGTACCGTCCTGGATATCCTTTAAGATTTTCTTCATGGTCTTCTTGGTTTCATCTGTGATAATCTTAGGGCCGGTAATGTAATCGCCGTATTCTGCTGTATTGGAGATGGAATATCTCATGCCTGCGAAACCACTCTGGTAAATCAGGTCAACAATCAGCTTCATTTCATGGATACATTCAAAGTAAGCGTTTCTCGGATCATAGCCTGCTTCTACAAGGGTTTCAAAACCAGCCTGCATCAGAGCGCATACACCGCCGCAAAGAACTGCCTGCTCACCGAAGAGGTCTGTTTCTGTTTCGGTTCTGAAGGTGGTTTCCAGAACGCCTGCTCTTGCGCCGCCGATAGCCAGTGCGTAAGCCAGTGCTAAATCCTGTGCCTTGCCGGTAGCATCCTGATGTACCGCAATCAGACAGGGAACACCCTTACCGGCCTGATACTCGCTTCTTACGGTATGTCCGGGTCCCTTAGGAGCGATCATGGTAACATCTACATCCTTAGGAGGAACAATCTGTCCGAAGTGAATGTTGAAGCCGTGAGCGAACATCAGCATATCGCCTGCCTTTAAGTTCGGCTCGATATCTTTCTTATACATAGCAGCCTGTAATTCATCATTGATAAGAATCATGATAATATCTGCTCTCTTTGCAGCTTCTGCTGCTGTATATACTTCAAATCCCTGTGCTTCAGCCTTTGCCCAGGACTTGGAGCCTTCATACAGACCGATAATCACATGGCATCCTGATTCCTTTGCATTCAGTGCATGTGCATGTCCCTGGCTGCCGTAGCCGATAATTGCGATTGTCTTGCCTTCCAGAAGAGAAAGGTTACAATCTTCCTGGTAAAAAATTTTTGCCATTTTTCTTTCCTCCATTGCATCATAATTTAATAGCTTTTATAACTGTAGAGGGTTCATCCCCCGGGTTATCATATTAAAAATTCACGACGTTTTCCGTACCTCTGCCCAGTCCGGCGATACCGGTTCTGGCAAGCTCTAAAATTTCGTAGCCTTCCTGCATCAGATCGTTTAAAAAAGCATCTATTTTTTCCTGTGTACCCGTCATTTCCACAATCAGGCTTTCCGGCGCCACATCAATAATCTTGGCACGGAAAATATCCGTTAAGGAAATCACATTATGTCTCTTTTCTGGACAGACACGGACTTTAATCAGCGCCAGCTCCCTGTAAACACTTTCCGTAGGCTTTAATTCCCTTACATCCCTGACATCTACAAGCTTACCTACCTGCTTCTCAATCTGTGCCAGAATCTGCTCGTCCCCGGTTGCCACTATGGTAATACGGGTAAATCTCGGGTCAGCCGTCACACCTGCGGTAATACTTTCAATATTGTAACCGCGGCGGCTGAAAAGACCGGAAATACGGCTTAAAACACCGGATGTATTATCTACAATAAGCTGAAAAACTCTTCTTTGCAAAATCTTTTCCTCCTGTCCTTTTCCCTATCATATCAACACTTTTTTCGCTTGTCAACGTATGATATGCAGGAATATTTTCTATAACCTGTGTTTATGAAATCATAATTACAGACGCATGTTATTCCTATCAGTTATCGTTTTCGGAACATTTGGGAAGCGCTAACGTTCCGGTTCTTGCCACTTCCACAATGCTGATGGAAGCCAGCAGCTGGATAAACAGCTTCGTCTTTTCCGGTACATCGCAGACCTGAATCATCATCAGATTTTTGGACATATCGACGATTTCCGCCTTTCCCTTCATCATGTCACAGACCTCTAAGATTTCACGCCGGTTGTTTTTGTTGTACTTTACTTTAATAAGCATAAGCTCCCGGCTGATGCTTTCGGTTTCGCCGAAGGTCTTTACCTTAATGACATCCAGCTTTTTGTTAAGCTGCTTTTCAATCTGTTCAATGGTTCTTTCG
>ERZ1023633.138-NODE-138-length-30511-cov-40.981843_pt1 | contig 30511 bp, 19 predicted proteins | sample MGYA00380333_ERZ1023633 | MGnify/ENA primary metagenome ERZ1023633 (study PRJEB33179, sample SAMN07448972) | human gut metagenome | biome: Human-gut; feature: Human associated habitat; material: Faeces | host: Homo sapiens | place: India: Bhopal | collected...
TTTTCTATGATTTTTGTGATTCCGTTGGGGTTCGAACCCAAGACCCACAGCTTAGAAGGCTGTTGCTCTAATCCAACTGAGCTACGGAACCATCAATTAATCATTTGCAATTTCTAAACTTGCGAGTGCAAAGGTACAACTTTTTATTGAAACAGCCAAATATTTTTGCAAATATTTGGCTGTTTATGCTTATTTAGAAGCAAACGACCCCGTCTAAAAAGAAAACAGAGGGATATTTACTGCGTTTCTGCACCAGATGAACGGTGCGCAACATTTACTTACTGAACAACTCGTCGAGCAATGTATAGAATGCAGGATCCTCACCTACGATGGTCTTCACAATCTTACCCTCTGGAGAAAGTACAATCTTGGTAGGGAAACCCTGGATGGCATACTTGTCGCAAACATTCTCGGCACCATTACGTGGATTGTAAACATGCTTCCATGGCAACTCGTGCTTCTTCACAGCATCCTTCCACTTCTGCTCGGTATCATTGCAATCAATACCTACAATCTCAAACTTACCTGCATACTTGGTATAGTACTCTTTCATCTGAGGCATACCCTTGATGCACCAACCGCACCATGATCCCCAGAAATCAAGAACTACATACTTGCCACGCAAGCTGGAAAGGGTGAAGTCGTTGCCCTCAATATCCTTCAAGGTGAAATCAGGAGCCTCAACACCGGCTGCCTGCACTTTCTTTGCCTTCTCCTCTGCCTCCATCTGAGCCTTTGCCTGATCCAACATTGGCTGATAGAATGCCTTCATACGACCGTTGCGAACTGACTCTGAAAGCATATTGACTACCTTCTGCATGACGTCATACTCCTGGAACTGAGGAACGAGTGCTGCAGTTGCCTCCTCGTTGGCATGCTGGGAAATGTAATTCATTATCTTCTCATTGCGTGCCTTCTCGAGTTCCATAGCCTTCTCCTGATATTCCTTACGGAGGGCATTCTGATCGCCACCATTCTTCATGCGGTCGTCGATAGACTTACGCAACTCTGTGAAAGGCTTCTCTGCCTCTTCCAGCATCAGATCCACAGAATGGTACTGCTTATAGAAATTGCTACCAGAGATATCGTAACGGGTGAGAACATCACCTACGAGCTCTGCCTTCTCACCTGGTACTGCTACGATGCGAGCCATCTTGTACTCTGTGTTGCGGAAGGTACCTGGAGTAGCGAAGATGATAGACATTGGCTTGTCCAAAGTTGTGGTATAAGTGAACTTATCCTTCTTTACCAAGATGGTATCGTTCTTCACACCTCTGTTCTTAAAGACAATCACGGTATCACCGAAGTTCTTCATGTTTGCCTTCAACGTGAAAGTGCCACTCTGTGCCATCGCAGCAGTTGCAGAAAGCAAAAGAGCTGCACTCAAAATCAAATTCTTTTTCATTTTGTTGTTATTTTATTATTTACTAATTTTTATCTTATACACGTTGCTATCAGGCTTCATATACGGTTGTATCCTCGATACCTGCCTCGGCAAGCGCTTCCTTGCGTTCTACGCATGTACCGCATTTACCGCAATGGATTTCGCCGCCCTTGTAGCAGCTCCAGGTCTCAGCATAGTCGATTCCCAACTTCTTGCCGATACGTGCAATATCTGCCTTGGTGATATTGGTATAAGGAGCACTCACCTGCACATCCACGAAAGTTCCTGCCTGTGCCGCCTTGTCGATGGCATCAATGAACTCAGGACGACAGTCGGGATAAATCGTATGATCTCCTCCATGATTGGCGATGAGCACCTTCTTCAGCTGATTGCTCTCTGCTATGCCGATGGCGATGCTCAACATGATGCCATTACGGAAAGGTACCACCGTGGATTTCATATTGTCATCAGCATAATGCCCTTCTGGGATAGCATCGGCTCCTTCAAGGAGACTGCTCTTGAAATACTGGTGCATAAAGCCCAAATCGATGGTTATATGCTTGATGCCGAGACGCTCGCAATGCATTTTGGCAAAGGGAATCTCACGCTCATTATGATTGGAACCATAATTGAAACTGATACCCAAAGCTATCTCGTCCTTCTTGTCGTAGAGCAGCGTGATACTGTCCATACCACCGCTCACAATAATCACTGAATCTTTCATTTCCTCTATATTTTTTTACCTTTTTACTTTTTTACTTTCTTACCTTTTTACTTTTCAAAAAGCCTCTATCCGAACAGGCATCTCAGCGCCTCTTCCACCTTTCTGACCGGGTGAATCTCTATCTTGTATTTCGAATGATCAAATCCCGAATAGTTGTATTTAGGGATGATGATGTGCTGAAAACCGAGTTTCTCAGCCTCAGCTATTCGCTGTTCGATACGGCTTACGGGGCGCACTTCTCCGCTCAGACCTACCTCGCCACACATACACCAGCCAGCCTCTATGGCTGTATCCACATTACTGCTCAAGACAGCGGCTATCACGCTCAAATCCATCGCCAAGTCAGTGACTCTCAGTCCTCCTGCTATATTCAGAAACACGTCCTTCTGCATTAACTTGAATCCCACGCGCTTTTCCAATACGGCCAAAAGCATGTTGAGTCGGCGCTGGTCGAAACCCGTAGCTGAGCGCTGGGGAGTTCCATAGGCGGCAGTGGAAACCAAGGCTTGAGTCTCGACCAGGAATGGGCGCACACCCTCAATGGCACTGCTGATGGCCACACCCGAAAGTCCGTCGTGATCCTCAGTCAAGAGGAGTTCTGACGGATTACTGACCTGTCGGAGTCCTCCCTGCTGCATCTCATAGATTCCCAATTCCGAAGTACTTCCAAATCGGTTTTTGATACTACGGAGGATGCGGTACATATAATGCTGGTCGCCCTCAAACTGGATGACGGTATCCACGATATGTTCCAGTATCTTAGGTCCTGCAAGCGTTCCCTCTTTATTAATATGTCCTATCAGGATAACAGGAATGCCACTGGTTTTGGCAAATCGCAACAAAGCTGCAGCACACTCTCTGACCTGCGAGACACTGCCCGGACTGCTATCCACATCCTCTGTAGCGATGGTCTGGATGGAGTCGATGACCACTATTTCTGGAGCCACCTGCTGGATATGGGAGAAAATCTTCTCTAAGGAAGTTTCACAAAGGATAGAAATATGGTCGAGATTCACATCCGTTCCATCGGGTGTGATCGAAGAAGCCAACCTGTCGGCTCTCAACTTGATCTGATGCGCACTCTCCTCTCCGCTCACATAGAGCACTTTCTTTTCAGGGATATTGAGAATGGTCTGCAGTGTGAGCGTACTCTTACCGATACCCGGTTCACCACCCAACAAAGTGATACTGCCCTGCACCATTCCCCCACCGAGCACACGGTTCAGTTCCTCATCGTGCATATCAATACGGGGTTCATCATGGGCAGAGATATCACGAAGCTTCATGGGTTGGGCTGCTCCGTCCGAAGCACGCACGCCGCCAAACATAGTAGCAGCGCCACCATGTCTCATCGTCATGCCCGCATTTCGGGCAGCCTGGGTTCCCGTATCTCCGGCGATTCGGATTTCCTTGAAAGTATTCCATTGTCCACAACTCGGACATTTGCCAATCCACTTGGCTGATTCCTGTCCACAATTGCTGCAAACGTATGCTATCTTGTCTTTTGCCATAATCTGTATGCTATCTAAACCTTAGATGACGTACAAAAATACGCTAAATCAATGAAACGAGATTAACAATTAAGAAACATTAAAAAACATTTTGTTATTTAAGATATTTGTCGTACCTTTGCAAACGCTATTTTTGGATAACAAAAAAATACAATATAATTTTTTAAAAAAGGTAATGAAAGCAATAGCAATCAAGTCAAGCTTGTTTTCTTGTCTGAAGACATACAACAAGAAGACATTCATGTCTGACCTCATGGCAGGAATCATCGTGGGAATCGTAGCCCTGCCTCTGGCCATCGCATTCGGTATTGCCTCAGGCGTGACCCCAGAGAAGGGAATTATCACCGCCATTGTGGCAGGTCTTATCATCTCCGTCTTTGGCGGTAGCAAAGTGCAGATTGGTGGTCCTACGGGAGCCTTCATCGTCATCATCTATGGCATCATCCAGAAGTATGGAATGGAGGGACTGACCATCGCCACATTGATGGCGGGTCTCTTCCTGGTACTCTTCGGACTGCTCCGACTCGGCACCATCATCAAGTACATTCCTTACCCGATCGTAGTGGGATTTACCAGTGGTATCGCCGTTACCATCTTCACCACACAGATCAAGGATCTCTTTGGCTTGACTTTAGCCAGCAATCCTTCTGACTTTATCGAGAAATGGGGCGTTTATTTCCAGAGTTTCGATACCATCGACCCTTGGTGTGCTCTCATCGGTGTGGTGAGCGTGATTGTCATTGCCATCACTCCTCGTTTCAGCAAGAAGATTCCGGGTTCGCTCATCGCCATTATCCTGATGACGGTAGTAGCGCTCATCCTGAAACAATATGCCGGTGTAACAAGCATCGAGACCATCGGAGACCGTTTCTCTATCAGCAATGAACTGCCTGCGGCACAGGTGCCTGAAATCAACTGGGAAACCATCAAGAACCTGGTGTCTCCTGCCATCACCATCGCTATTCTCGGTGCCATCGAGAGTCTGCTTTCTGCTACCGTGGCAGATGGTGTAATCAGCGACCACCACGATTCCAATACAGAGTTGGTGGCACAGGGATTGGCCAATATCGCCTCTCCTCTCTTCGGCGGTATTCCAGCTACAGGTGCCATCGCCCGTACGATGACCAATATTAATAATGGTGGTAAGACTCCTGTGGCTGGTATCATCCATGCCATCGTCTTGCTGTTCATCTTCCTCTTCCTAATGCCATTAGCTAAGTTTATCCCAATGGCTTGTCTGGCTGGTGTATTGGTAGTCGTTTCTTATGGTATGTCTGGCTGGCGTTCATTCTTAGCACTGATGAAGAATCCTAAGAGCGATGTTACTGTGCTCCTGATTACTTTCTTCCTCACCATCATCTTCGACCTTACCGTAGCTATTGAGGTGGGACTGATTATCGCCTGTCTGCTCTTTATGAAACGTATGTCTGAGACGACCGACGTAAAGGCTATTACCGACGATGAGATTGACCTCAACAAGGAGTTTGACTTCCTTTCTACCAACCTGGAGCACTATACCATTCCTAAGGGTGTGGAGGTATATGAGATCAATGGTCCTTTCTTCTTCGGAGCCGGCAACAAATTTGAGGAAGTGATGGCTGCCTTCGGTGATCGCCCGCTGGTACGCGTCATCCGTATGCGCAAGGTTCCTTTCGTAGATTCTACAGGTATTCACAACCTCACCAACCTCTGCGAAATGAGTCAGAAGGAAAACATCCAGATTGTTCTCTCCGGTGTTTGCGAGAAAGTAAACTTCCAGTTGGAGCACGCTGGTTTCTACAATATGCTCGGTAAGGAGAATATCACCGACCATATTAGCAAGGCGCTCAAACGAGCTGAGGAAATCATCGCACAGAATAAGTTGGAGCAAGCCAACTAAATATTGGATCAAGCCAACTAAAAAAATAAGAACAGCCGCTTCTCGAACACATGAGAAAGCGGCTGTTCAGCTTTTATAAAGCCATACCTAAATTATTTCTTATCGTCTTAAAGACTCGAAAGTTCAGTTATCTCCTAAAAAATTCTATTAAAAGAAACGTCCTGGAGGAGGACCCATTGGACGACCGCCTCCATTATATGGACGCCCACGGAAATCAGGACGTCCACCTGGACCTTCCCCACGATTTCCCTTGCGTGCATCCTTGCCTCCGAAGAGATTCATGCGATATACTACGTGAAGCATCGCATAAGAGTTGATGGCATTGTATTCCGTATCCGTACGCGAAACGGATGAAATCGCTCTCGAGAAGGTTCTCTGCTGGTGCAACAGATCGTAGAACTGAAGCATCACGGTGAGAGGCTTACCCTTGAGGAATCCCTGTGAAAGTTGAGCATTCCACACAAACTCATCGGTATTCATCGATGCATCGGAATATCCGCGGCGACTGCTGCAGGAGAGACTGGTATTCAGACTTGTGCCCCAAGGAGCGGTCAATGTCATCGAAGGTCCATAAGAGAACTGCCAGGTATCCAGGTTGCTGTTAGGCTGCAACTTGTTCTTGGCATGATTGTAAGCCAATGTTCCATCAAGTGACAATTCCAACCAATCATTGCGATAACTCAGAGAGAGACGCTCATTCCACGTGGTATTCTGGGTGGTATTCTTTTGGGAATCCTGCGACTTGTCGAGGCTCAGATAACTCACATAATGGTTATAACCCAAATTCGTACCAGTATTGATATTCCATACACCTGTACTGTCGATAGAACAGTTGAACATAAAGGCTCCCATCACATTCCAGTTGCCATTGATATTCTCAGGTCGGGTGATTCTTCCACCAGTCGTCTCATCGTAGGTCACCTTATTGCTGATGCTATTGTTGGTGGTAGAGAAGTTGATGAAGGTCATGACACCCTTGTTGTGGTTCTGCACGAAGTTGTTGTAGAACAATCGGAAGTTCTGGGTGAACGATGGCTTCAAGCCAGGGTTACCCTTCGAGATGTTCAGCGGGTCGCTGTTATCTGTGATATCAAGCAACTGAGAGATGCTTGGCTGTGAAGTCGTTCCTCGATAGTTCACACGCAGATTGCTCATCTTGGAGAATCGGTAACGGAAATCAAGGGTCGGACTGACGTTGGTCACCGTGCGCACCGTATCTACATATTTGCCCTGATAATCCTGTATGAACTTGGAACGCTGAGGCTGGATCATCACACCGAAGTTCAGATTATACTTCTGACGGATGAAGCGCATCATCACCTGAATATCATGGGTATAGTTTCTATACTCTGAATAGCGGCTCAGTTTGTCATCTCGATAGTCACCCAGTTCACCATCCAAACGGCCGAGGTAATTGCCCCACGCTCCGTATTCTGGAGAGATTCCATCAAAACTGTATTTGCTGAAATCGTAAGTGCTGCGGTCACTCTTGGAGTAGCTGTAGGTGAACTTATAGCTGAACTGGAGGAAGGTGGCCTTCCAGAGCGGTTCGCTATAGGTGGCCTGCGCACTGTAACTGTAATCCTTGGAAGGAGTCAGATTATAGCGGTTGGTCTGATATGTGGAATCCAAGCCTGCTTCATTCTGTACCAGATAAAGATGAGCATTCTGCAAGGAGATGCTCTTGCTGTCCTTATCGGTATATTTGGCATCCATGCGAAGGGTTACGTTACGTCCCTTATTATTGAGCTTGCGGTTCAACTGGAGCATGCCGCGGATGTTGTTGTTCTTGGAATAACTCAAGCTTACAGACTTCTGTCTGTTGATCATAGCATCCACTTCATCCATCTTTTTTATGCCCTCATCAGAAAGAGGGTCTTCGGTATATTGGTACGGATCCTGATTGAACGATGCAGAAAGCCCCATGCTGCGACTATCATTGGTAGTCCATGAGATAGAAGGACGGAAGAGAATGTTGGTCATTGTATCCGGCATCCACTCCAGACGAATATTACCATTCCAGCTGTCACTGCGAGAGAAATTCTGGTTCAGACTGTTGGAGAAAGAGGAACTGCTTCCCAAGAAGTTCTCGCTGGAACGACGGCTCCAGACATCACCATCACTGTGATTCCAGCGAAGAGATGTATTAAACTTGAATTTATTCTTCTCCTCATAATTATAGTTGGCTGCCAGCATCTTGCTTGCATTCAAACCATTGCCGCCACCGAAGCCACGTCCAGGTCCACCACCACCGAAGCCACGGTCGCTGGTATTGTTTGCATTACCGAAAAGCATGAAGCGGTTATTACTGTTGAAATATCCACCCATACCTCTGGCACTATACCTATCTTTATTACCTATACCGAGGTCGATATTAGACATCAAACCCTTGTTCATACCCTTCTTCACATTGAAGTCGAGCACGGTCTGTTCCTCACCATCATCAATACCCGTCACCTTCGAGAGATCACTTTTCTCATCGTAAGCCTTGATCTTATCAATAATACTGGTTGGCAGGTTCTTGAGGGCAGTCTTGGTATCTCCCGTCATGAACTCCTTGCCGTCAACGAGGATTTTCTTCACCTCCTTACCATTGATTTTGATGGTACCGTCATCGCTCACCTCAGCACCCGGCAGACGCTTCACGAGTTCTTCCACCACCGAACCTTCCGGCGTACGGTAGGCTGCTGAGTTATATACGAAGGTATCCTCCTTGAGCGTTACTTTCTGAGCCATAGCGGTAACCACAGCTCCTTTCAGCATGATGGCATCAGCACCGACAACGACATTACCCAACGCCAGATTCTTGTCCTGTTCGATGACCACACGCTTCACGGTAGACTTATATCCTACACTCGTAATCTTCAGAAGATACTTGCCATTTTCAGGCGCATTCAGATGGAAAAGACCTTTCTCGTTGCTGATGGCACCCGTCACATAGGTACTATCGGTCTTGAGCAACTGGACGGTCACCTGCTCTACAGGATCCTTGGTATCCCGGTCGATAATCGCTCCGCTTACCAAGCGTTCCTGAGCAAACGATGCTATTGAGACCAAAAGCAACAGCATCATCAAAATTGATTTTTTCATTGCAATAAGTTATTTTTGATTTGCCTTTTTGACGTACATAATTATACAAGGTTTAAACAAAAATACTATTTTTATGCCAAATATAGAGTAAACAATCAAAAAAAATAGGATTTTTTGCCGTATAAGTCAGTTTTTTAACGTACCTTTGCAACATTATTAAACGTTTTTGTTATGAATCAGAGAATTATCATATCTACTCATCTGGAGAGCGAGATTGCCAATGCGCTCACAGAATGCGAGCACGACAAGATTTTTATCCTTGTCGATGAGGTGACGAAGGAAAAATGCCTTCCGGTCATCCAGGGATTCTTTACGCTGAAAAATGCACAGGTCATCAAGATAGGTGCTACAGACACCCATAAGAACATGGAAACAATAGCACATGTATGGAAATCGCTCGGCGATGGCGGCGGTTCACGACACTCTTGTCTCATCAATCTCGGTGGCGGCATGGTAACTGACCTCGGCGGTTTTGCTGCTTCCACCTTCAAACGCGGCATCAACTTCATCAATATCCCTACTACCCTGCTTGCCATGGTGGATGCATCGGTTGGCGGTAAGACGGGTATCAACTTCAACGGACTGAAGAATGAGATAGGTGTATTCAACGATTCTAAGTTTGTCATCCTCGACACGGAATTCCTGCGCAGTCTGGATGCCGAGAACATCTGTTCTGGCTATGCAGAGATGTTGAAGCACGGACTCATTTCAACGGAGGATATGTGGAAGGAATTGATTACCTTCGATTTGGCAAATCCTGATTTAAAGCATCTGCAGCAAATGGTGGCTGACAGCGTGAAGGTAAAGGAACGCATCGTAGAAGAAGATCCTCATGAGCAGGGTATCCGCAAGGCACTGAACTTAGGACACACCTTCGGTCATGCCTTTGAGAGTTGGGCCTTGAAGCGCAAGCCTATCCTGCATGGTCATGCGGTTGCTTTCGGTATGATCTGCGAACTATATCTCAGTGCCACACATACAGGTTTCCCTACCGAAAAGATGAGACAGACCGTAAGTTTCATCAAGGAATACTACGGCACATTGCCTATCACCTGTGATGACTACGATGAACTGATAGAGTTGATGCACCACGATAAGAAAAACCAGAACGGCATCATCAACTTCACCCTCTTGGGAGGCATCGGTGACATCCGCATCAACCAGACAGCTAGCGTGGACGAAATCAAGGAAGCACTGGATTTCTTCAGAGAAGGATAATCTTATGAAATGTTGGAGAGAATGTGTATCAGCAGAAGGAAGAATGAAGATACACAAACTCTTCAACATTTATATTTTAGACCTTTTCTATATTCAAATATGAGACCTTTTCATCATCATGTTAAACCTTTATTTATATAATGTATATGAGAAAAATATTATTCTACCTATTTCTATTGACCGTTACGGGCATACAGGCAAATCCTGTAGATGACATTCTGGAACGCATTGACAAAGGCGCTTCACGCAAGTTTCAGACCATACTGGTAAAATCAGACAAAGACTTTTTTGAGATTGACCAGAAGTCTCATCCTTCCTCCAACAGCAGGAAAACTTCATCTCCTATCATCATCCGAGGCAACTCTTGGGTGAATATTGCCGTGGGTGTCAACTGGTATCTCAAACATTATGCCGGCATCCATATCTCCTGGAACAATATGACGGCTAAAATACCTGCCGTATTGCCACGAGTTGAGAAAAAGGAGCGCCATGAGACAGATCTCAAATTGCGCTATGATTTCAACTACTGCACCTTCTCCTACTCGATGGCTTTCTGGGACTGGAACCGTTGGCAGAAAGAAATCGACTGGATGGCTCTGCATGGCATCAACATGCCGCTTGCCATCGTAGGCGAAGAATGTGTATGGAGAAACATGCTCCTCAAGTTAGGCTATACAGAGGAAGAAGTCGGCAAATTCATTGCCGGTCCTGCTTTTCTGGCTTGGTGGGAAATGAACAACCTCGAGGGATGGGGCGGTCCTCTGCCACTCAACTGGTACAAGCAACAGGAAGTTTTGCAGAAGAAGATATTGGCAAGAATGAAAGAGCTTGGTATGAAACCTGTCTTGCCGGGCTATTGCGGTATGATGCCTCATGACGCCAAAGAAAAGTTAGGCCTCAACGTGACTGATGGTGGTCGCTGGAATGGTTATCAGCGCCCTGCCAACCTATCGCCTACGGATGCCCGATTTGCAGAAATCGCAGACCTATATTATAAGGAGCTCACCCATCTCTTCGGTAAGGCTTCCTATTACTCCATGGATCCTTTCCACGAAAGCAATGATGATGCTGCCGTTGATTACGGAAAAGCAGGAAAGGTGCTGATGGATGCCATGAAGCGTGCCAATTCTGAGGCTGTGTGGGTGGTTCAGGGATGGACCGAGAATCCACGTCCACAGATGATAGAAAATCTGAAGGTTGGCGACCTCCTCATACTCGACCTCTTCTCTGAATGCCGCCCGATGTTCGGAAGTCCGAGTATCTGGAAACGGGAAGGTGGATACGGCAAGCATCAATGGCTCTTCTGTCTTCTGGAGAACTTTGGCGGAAACGTGGGTCTTCATGGAAGAATGGATCAGCTTCTCAACAACTTTTATCTCGGAACGGGGAAAACGGACACCCAAAAGCAAGAGAATTCTTCACTCATCACTAACTCTTCACTGAAGGGCTGGGGCTTTACGATGGAAGGTTCAGAAAACAACCCGGTGATGTTCGAACTGATGAGCGAACTGCCTTGGAGAGCGGAGAAGATGACCAAGGAAAAATGGATCCAGGAATACTGCTTTGCCAGATATGGCGTCCACGATGATACAATCGTGAAAGCCTGGACTTTGCTTGCAAAAAGCATCTACAACTGTCCGCTCGGCAACAACCAGCAAGGTCCCCATGAGAGCATCTTCTGCGGACGCCCATCATTAAACAATTTCCAGGTTTCCAGCTGGTCGAAAATGCACAACTACTATGATCCGGAAGACACCCGACAGGCTGCCATCCTCTTCGCACAAGTAGCTGATAAATACAAAGGAAACAACAACTATGAATATGATCTCGTGGATATCTGCCGACAGGCTCTCGCCGATCAGGGCAGAAAACAGTACCTGCAGACGATTGCCGACTACAATGCCTTTGCCCGTAAAGACTTTGACAAGAATGCAGACCGATTCCTGAAGATGATTCTCCTGCAGGACAAACTCTTAGGCACCCGTTCTGAATTCCGTCTGGGACATTGGACAGAACAGGCACGCAAAATCGGCAAGACTACGGCAGAGAAAGACCAATATGAATGGAATGCTCGTGTACAGATTACCACATGGGGAAACCGCACCTGTGCTGATAAGGGAGGGCTCCGAGACTATGCACACAAGGAATGGCAAGGTTTACTGAAAGACTTCTACTACAAAAGATGGAGTACCTATATGAAGGCATTAAAAGACCAGATGAAAGCCAGCACCCAAGTGGATTACGAAGCGTTAGGCGGTGGCAAGAATGCTAACAAGACTGCTGCCGAACTCTTCCAAATGGCATTGCCTGGCGGTCCGGTAATTGACTGGTATGCTATAGAGGAACCATGGACTCTGCAGCACAATACCTACAGTGATCAACCTGAAGGAAACTGTGTGGAAGTGGCGAAGGAAGTTATCAATTTTATCAGATAAGAAATATTAAGAACAAGATAAAACACCCAGAAAACTATGATCAGACTCAAATCTCTGGATATCATGCGAGGGCTCACAGTAGCCCTCATGATATTGGTCAATAATGGCGGTGAACAGAACTATCATATTCTGACGCATAGCAAGTGGAACGGCTTGACTCCCTGCGACCTGGTCTTTCCTTTCTTCCTCTTCATGATGGGTATGTCCACCTATCTCTCTTTGAGAAAGACGGAGTTTAAGCCCTCGCTAATTATCTACAGAAAAATCGCAAAACGCACCATCTTGCTTTTCCTTATCGGACTCAGTATCAACTGGTTTGATATGATTTGTTCGGGTAATGGATTAGACTTTGCGCATCTGCGTATATGGGCAGTCTTACAGCGCATAGCCCTCTGTTATGGCATTGTATCCCTGTTGGCCATCCATATCAACCAACGGTATTTTGTCCATATCATCCTCGGCATCATCATAGTCTATATGGGCATCTTAGCTTTCGGCAACGGTTATGCCTACGATGCATCAGTCAACATCATCGCCCAGGCAGATCTCCATTTTTTCGGCTACGATCACCTCTATCATAAGAGTCCGGTAGATCCCGAAGGACTGCTGAGCACATTGCCAGCCATCGCCCATACGATGATAGGTTTCCTCTGTTGCAAATACATCAGCATTGCAGGCCAGAACGTTCATTCCAAAATTAAGTTTTTGAAAATCAGTGGTCTTGTCATGCTCATTCTTGGTTTCTTCCTTTCCTTGATTGGTTTCGGCATCAATAAGAGAATATGGAGTCCAAGCTATGTATTTGTGACCTGTGGTTTTGCTGCCTGGATTTTGAGTCTGCTCATCCAATGGATTGACAGGGGTGAAATCAGTGCAGAAGGAAAGAATGAAGCAAATACAGAAGGAAAGACGATAAAAACAAAGGAGAATCCGATAACAGTTCTGTTTCTGTCTTTCGGAATGAATCCACTTTTTCTTTATGTCCTGAGCGAGTTCCTTGCCATCGTTTTCGGAACATACGGCATCAAGGACGACCTGTTAGGCCTCATCAGGAATGTCATTTCAGACGAGTATCTGGTTTCCCTCACCTATGCCCTGTTTTTTGTTGCCATTCATGCAGCGATGGGCATCTGGATGTACCAAAAGAAGATTTTCATTAAGCTATAATGCAAATGTTTGCACAAAAACAGAATGTATCATAGATTATAATAATCTTAATTTCAGCACTATACCAATAGTCCGTGGATAATATCTATAGTTGATAGCCGTTTTTCTTATTTACCTAATAATATCCACGGATTATTACTTTTTACCTCTAACATCAATACCATATTGCCACACCACCATGATGCGAGCACGTACCTCTTCTATTTTGACTAAAACTATATGTTCCATCATTACATAAAGCAGTTGCACCAACAGGACGTCTACTATATCTTGCTGGAGATTGTATTCTATTTCCATAAGAGTTAGTATAATAGCGATTCCTATAAATGACATGTGACCTTGACAACAACTTACGTCTTCCATAAGATACTCTATTCTTAGATAAATAAGTTGCTTTAACATAACCTATATGACTTCCATATCTTACTGGTATCCATTTACAATCACAATCATCGTCTATTATCACAGGTGTACCTTTGGGAAGAACCGTTATGACACTATTATTTATACCAGGTCCTTCTCTTAAATTCAATGCAGTAGTAGTGTACTTTGTTTGTCCAACAATAGAAACACAAGCTAACAACATTATCAAAAACAAATATAATCTTTTCATCTTCTATGATTTATACAAAAAAGTTGCACCATCAAAACAGAATAGTGCAACTTTTAATTTTAGATTTTCTTTAGCAAACTCCAGATTTCACGAATCCAAAGTACAAGTGAAGAACCAACGATGATGATTATCCAATCCTCAAACTTCAGACCAGTAACATTGAAGAAATTCTGCAAGCCCGGAATCTCTACCATAGCAATCTGGCCAATCAGGATGATAATTGCAATAATCAACAAGCCCTTGCATCCCTTGAAATGAAGCGCACTCTTACCTGTTTCAAATGCTCTTGCACAGAAGAGATAGAAGAAGTGAGTCATCACGAAGATAGTGAAGAATAAGGTCAACTCGTAAGGAGTAAGACCATCAGATGCACCTAACTGAACGTTGAGTAAATCTGTTAACTGCGTAATATTCGAATGCTCAAAGACATAAAGTAATACAAGCAGCAACACAAAGAAGAATCCACCAACGCCCAAGATGTTCTGATACATCGCCTTATTCAGGATAAAGGCATTTCTATCTCTTGGTTTATCTTTCATCACGCTCTCTGATGGAGGCAAAGATGCCAATGCCATTGCAGCAAAAGTATCCATAATCAAGTTTACCCAAAGCATCTGAGTTACGGTAAGCGGACTTTCCTCGCCCATAAATGCGCCAAAAAGAACGATAAAGCAAGCAGCCACATTCACAGTCAACTGGAAGAGCAAGAAACGTTGGATATTCTGATAGAGTGAACGTCCCCACATCACCGCCTTACCGATACTACTAAATGAGTTATCAATAATGGTAATATCAGATGCCTCCTTTGCTACAGAAGTACCATCACCCATAGACAAACCAACATGAGCAGCCTTCAAAGCAGGAGCATCATTGGTTCCGTCACCAGTAACAGCAACGACTTGGTTCTTTCTTTGCAAAGCCTCAACCAATCGTTTCTTATCCATAGGACGAGCACGAGAGATTATCTTCAAATCCAAGACTCTCTTATCCAAATCCTCGTCAGAAAGTTTAGCAAATTCAGGACCTGTAATGATATTCTTATCGCTATCCTTTGCTGTCCACAGACCAATTTGACGACCGATTTCCTTAGCTGTACCAGGAGTATCACCAGTAACAATCTTCACATTGATACCGGCATTCATACATTCAGCAACAGCTGCAGGAACATCCTGACGAACAGGGTCGCTGATAGCCACAACACCCATAAAGGTTAAATTATCAGCCACAATCTTACCATCCTTGAATACGTCAGCCTTACTATCAATTATTTGATAAGCGAAGCCGAGGGTACGCATAGCTTGGTTCTGATATTCAACCAACTGATTCTCAATATCGGTTTTAGAAACATTGTTCTCAATATTCTTGCACAAACCACTTACAATTTCAGGAGCACCCTTGACATAGAGAATTGTCTTGCCTTCAAACAAGGAAGACTTAACAATTGTTGCCATATACTTACGCTCCGTAGAGAAAGGCAACTCCTCCAAAACCTCAGCAGACTCACGCAGATTCAGATAATCAACGCCAGCCTTCTTGAGCCAAAGAAGCAAAGCGCCCTCCGTAGGATTGCCCAAAACTTTTACAGCCTCAGCAACTGAATAATCCAAAGAAGCAGTTGAATTGACAGCGATACCTTCCTCAATCAACAGACTTTCCTTATCATTACCCAACGTCTGAGCTGATAGACCATAAAAATTAGTATCATACACTTGCATCTGATTCTGAGTCAAAGTACCAGTTTTATCGGTACAGATAACTGTCGTAGCACCCATTGTCTCACAAGCATGCATTTTACGAACTAAGTTGTTGGTCTTCATCATTCGAGTCATACTATAAGCCAAGCTCAGAGTAACAGCCATTGGCAAACCTTCTGGTACCGCAACAACCACAAGTGTTACTGCAATCATCAAGGTATCCAACGTATATGTAATCAACTTAGCTATTTGCTCACCCGGCATCAAAGTATCATGGAAATAAACTACCATACCCATCAATATCACAAAATAGCCAATGATTGATGGAACAACAGCTTTCCAACTCCAGTCGTCAAACTTTTTTATAACCATCCAGAAGAAGATACCTGTAGGAACCGCCAATGTCAAAACAATAGGACTCCAACCGAAGAACACCATCAGTTTGAGAACAATAATAAGCGCAGCGAAAATATAACTCAACTTGGTTATCAAGTCTGCCAATCCATCCAACTGTTCATTTAATGGCGTGCGAACACTATCATCTATCTGTGCTGCCTCAAAGACTTTACCATTTTCCGTTTTGTCGCCAACTGCCAAAACTTTGAAAATACCATGACCTTCCATCACCTTTGTACCACGCATCACATGGTTAGAAGGGAATGTTGCATCCTTATCAAACTCCTGTTCATGAATTGTTTTATGGCAAATAGGCTCACCAGTCAAAGAAGACTCATCTACATTCAAGGTAACCGCCTCTAAAAGTTCTCCATCAGCAGGAATCTCCTCACCTGTATTCAACACGACAATATCACCAACAACGACATCTTTCTTCTTGATAGAAGTTGTGTTCCCATTCCGGATTACTTCTACCATTTCGTCGTCATTAACTTGGTTGAGAACCGAGAACTGCTTATCAGCCTTTAACTCAAAGATAAAGGCGATACCAGTGGCAAGCAAGATAGCCACAAAAATACCAACTGGCTCAAAGAATGTCTCTGCACCTTCATGCAATCCCCAAAACTCATAGCAAGAAATGCCGATTGACAACACTCCTGCTATCAGCAAAATGATAATGAGAGGGTCGCCAAACTTCTCAAGGAATTGTTTCCATAGAGGTTCTTTCTCTGGTGGTGTCAAGATATTGGCACCATGTTTACTACGGCTTTCGAGCACTTGGGCATCGGTTAAGCCTGTGTAATGAAGTTTTTGTTTCATATTTTCTACACTTATCTACAACATTAAACACAATTTGGACAGAAGGCATAATATTTACCATCTGTCCAAATCATCAATATTAATGTCTATATCCATTACGATACATTTCATTCACACGTTTCTGAACAGCCTTATAATCAGAACCAAGTTTTGATTTTCTTTCCGCTCCATTACCATATACACCATCCCAAACTTGCATAGCTTTTTCTTCTACAGAACTATTAGAAGGCGTAACTGACGAAGTAGTGTGCTCTGTAGCTTCATCAGATGTATCTGGCGTCTTAGGGACATTTACAGAACTCTCACCAATATTATTTTGCTTTTGTTCATCGTTTGATACAGTTGATTTCTTTACATTTGAAGTAGTATCAGGTTCTTCTTTTTCAGTCGAATCAGAAATCATCGTTGTGGTAGGTTCAGATTCTTTATCAGAATTGGATCCACAACCTCGATAAGCAACAAATGCCAAGATTGCCAAAACAACAACTATAATACCAATCAACTTACCTCGACTATTCGATGTACCAGCATTTTCTCCTGCCGAATCTTCACCAATAGTGTCTTCCAATTTAGCTGTAGAGGTATCAAGAGCTGGAATTTCCTCTTTTTCTATTTCGAAATGCCGCTCAACATGCTTTTCCATGTTAAAGTTACGAGCAGACTTTCTTTGTTTTTTATTATCAACCATAAAAGTTAAATATTAAACGTTAACTTGCATAGATGTCAATAAGGGTTTCTAAGCCACCAACATGTCCAACACCAACAGCCTCAAAATCCCAATCACCATCTTCGTTTACAATTAGTTTAGCTACAGACAAAGCCGTTTCTTCGGTGAAAGCCTCAGTAAGTTCATATCGACACAATTCTTCGTCATTTTCTGCATTGACGACACTGATAAACGCTCCATTCACATCTCCGAAAGTTTTGCCTTCATCGTGTATTGAAACGACAAAGACAATCTCACAAATATTTGGATCAACTTTATCTAAATCAACATCAATTTGCTCTCCAGAACCTCCATCACGATCATCGAAAGAACCTAAGACTGCGCCATCACCAGACATAGGTCTTGTTTCTGACATCCACTTTCGTTTGTTGCCATATACAGCACGATCAAAAGGTTTCTCTCTATTCTCTGAATTGTAATATACAAAACCAGCATCATCCAAGATACCCCCCTCATCACCACAAAGAAAAGTAGAAGCATCAAGGTCAGCATCTGATTTCCAATCCAAAACTACCTTTATCTTACTTAAACCTTCAGACTTCGCTATTTTAAAGCGTTCGCCCTTAGACAAATTGAATCTTCCCATAATCATATATTATTAGGATTTATACTATGCATAAATATCAATCAAAGTCTGCATACCGCCATCATGACCTTCGCCTACAGCTTCAAACTCCCATTCACCTTCATCATTGCAAACAAGTTTTGCAGCTTCAACAGCAGTCTCTGTAGAAAATTTTTCCTTAAGATTGTACTTACACAACTCTTCACCTGTTTCTTCATTAGAAATCGTGATAGACGGCTCACGTACAGCACCAAATGTCACACCATCCTTATCTCCATGATAAATTGTAACACAGAAGATGATTTCCTGAACATTTGGACTAACCTTTGAAAGATCAACATGCATTGTCTCACCTGCCTCATCTCCTTCTTCATCATCACCAAGATCATCAGCAGAACCAAGAACAGAACCATCAGCAGATACAGGAACTGTTGCTGCTCTCCAATGAGCTTTGTTACCATGGATAGCCTTATTGAACAACTCTACTTCACCTGTTTCTGGATTTGCACGACGATTTGAATTGTAGAATACGAAGTCAGCATCATCCATAATCATACCATCAGCACCAACAAGAAAAGCAGACGCGTCTAAGTCTGCTCCAGACTTCCAGTTTAGGTCTATCTGAACTTTCTCTAATCCCTCACTCTTGTTAAGCGCAAAACGCTCACCTTTTTCAATTTGAAATCTTGCCATAATCTTATGATTTTAATTGTTAATTATATTATTCTATATTGTTCGATAAGTTGCTCTATATCTATGGTTGGCAAACTATACTGGCGATAAAGAGCCATACAATTTTCCAACTCTTTTATCGCATTCAGTTTACTTGTTTCATTATGACTTCGGCGAACAGAATCCAGACCACTGAGATAAGAAGCTATGTTACGTTTAGCGCGAATCAATTTTGAACATGCCTGCGCCATTTCTGAATTACCTTCTTCTGATGCAAATTTTCGTTTTGCCTCAGCGAACTGCCCTTGCAGTAGCATTTTTTCAGCCTCACTTATATTTTTTTTAGCAGAACTTACATGAGACTCTGTTTTCTCCATTGTTCCAACATTCAATTGATATTCTTTACGTAAGGCTGTAAAATCCGCATCAAACTCGTGAACATTATCATTATGTAAACGATTTTCTAACTCATTCAGAAAATATACTGCATCATCTTTCTTGTCTGTTCGTACCAAAGCTTTAATATCAGCAATCTCCCTATGCAATTCTCTTCGCAATTTCCTTAAATCAACTACAGAATCATTCATTGGGCGATTAGAAATCACTCTAGGAGCTGTATGAATTTTTTCTTTTGGTTTCAGTTTTTTTGTTACACCCCTTTCTACTCCATTCATCATATTATCCAATTCAGCATTCCAATCATTAAAGCCCCTTTTCCCAAGCCATATTTTTAAATCATCATAAATGGTATAAGCCCCTTCAATGTCACTTCCACGGAGTTTTGCTTTTATGTCTGCCATCATGATGCGCACCTTTCGTTTATCTGTAAGAGTTGGTATATTTTCAATAGGACTATTTACTTTTTCTATAACTCTATAGCTTGTAGAAAATAAATTACTTACTTTATAGTCAGCTTTCTTAACCAACATTAGTAATCGATCGAGCATTAAATTTTTCTCCTTCTCCAACACCTTCTTCACTGGATAAGCAAAAACCATTTGACCAAAGATATTCTCGAAATAATCAGTGGCTGCATTACCTACCAAAACAACCAAACTTTGCTGAGTACTGAATCCTTTATTTGTCAAAGCCTCATTTAAATGGTGCGAAACTAAACGCACAACTTCTCCTATCGCAGAAATATTCAGCTCGTCACGAGACAAACAATAATCCTGCATAGAACCGTCACTCATACACAAGACATCATTTACTGTCCTCATATTACTATTCAGAAATTTCAATGCGGCTTCTCTCAATACATTCTCTTCAGGTTCACGAGGCTGATAATTATAATTATTGAGTCCTTCCCAAATCAAATCCATTGCTTGTTTCAATCTTGGATCACTTCCTTGCCCTTCTATTCTTATCAAATCCGTAAGCGATTTATCCGAAACTGAATCATACAATTGAAAGATCAAGTCGTTCTTATCAACTGTTACCAAAATGACTACCTCAGGTTTCTTCTTATCAGGCAAAGAATCCACAATAATAGGTAACAAAAGTTGATGATAACTTACAGAACACATATTCTGAAAGCCTCCCTTTTCAAAAGGACTTGTAATGAAAAGTTTTTTATCTGTATCCAATTCTGGGGTAAACAAGAAAATCAACGGTAACTTAGACACATTGCTATCAATATTTCCTACTTCACCATAAAATCTATCAGACAGAATTTTATCCACATAATCCTTAATGGCATAGAATGGCAGTTTATTGAGCTGTTCTTCACGACCTGCAAATCTAAATGTTTTCAACTCTTTACAGGTATCGAATATATTAGTAAAAGCATTTGGCGCAAGTTGTTTTGTTGCAGACTCAAATGCACTTTTACCGATTACAAATTCATTGCCTACGCATTCTATGGCAAAAGGCATCTCACTTCCACCATCTTGCATGAAATCAACAAAACGATTGTCGCCATCCATGCGATTATAGCGGAAGGAGATTCTATTACGCGATATAGTAACCAATATGCAATAATTCACTTTCTTACGTCTTTATCTGTTATCAACTTCTAAATATGTCCATCAAATACTCATCGTAAAACTTCATACCTTCAAGAATGATGATAGGAGCCACATAGTCAAACCTGTCCTGACGACGAGCCTTCTGCATCTCTGGAAGATTCTGAATATAAGTATTGATATTTGCCATAGAATTAATACCATTCATCATTTTTTTCAAGTCCACCATATCTCTTCCAAATAGACCATTTACATACTTATAGAATATTCCTGCAAAAGTATAGAAACACATTTTCGTTGTATCCAAGTTATTAGGAGATTTGAAACAAACTCCAATGCTTTCCATGAACTCTGGAGAAATACTATCTTCAAATGTAAGTTCTTCTTCATTGCCTGTACTTGTATTATAGAGAGTAAAGCCATTTTCTCCAATAATCTCAATAACTTTATCAGAGATTTGCAATGGACTTGCAATGGTCTTAGCCAATCCCTTAGATACTTCAAACTTCACCTCATTAGCTTGTTTGGTCTGGATATCTATATTTGGCCATCCACCAAGATTACCCTTGACTACATCAATGCCACCCATACCCATACAGAACATCTCCATATAGTATTTCCTCGCAACATCTTTATTGATGGTGTATAACCATTCAAAAATGCGAGATCCTTTGCCTGCAAAGATAATCTTTACCTTTGGTCGCCAATCAGCCTTAAACATAGACAACTCGCCAGACTGACGTGCTTCCTTTACCAATTTTGTAGCCAATTGTCCTGCATAATAAGTGATAAGACCTGTAACATACATATCCACACAGAACAAAGGACTACATTCTGTAGAAAGGATTTGATAAAACTCCGCAAGTTGTTTCGTATCCAACAAATCGACCACTTGTTCGAAATAATAAGGGGCAGTAGCTGCAGAATAGAGTTTTTGTCCATCATTAAACCCAAGTAATTTCAAGTTGTTGCGATGGCAGATATTAGTCAAAGCATTCTCAAACTGAACATCCATAAACTTGGTTGCAGCTGATATTCGCTGGGCTGCAAAACGAATTGAATTCTGTTTCAACATTTTGCTTGCCACATTGTCCTTACAGACTACAGAAATATCCGTCGTACTTCCACCAACATCAAAACAGAACGTCAATTCATTTGTACTATTGATATTGTATGAAAGGAAATTAGCCACAGCACAAGCTTCCGTCATGGCTTTACTTGTATCTATATTCTTAAAATCAAACCTAAAAGGTTCTCGATTAGGCACAAGTGGCTTTTGTTCTTTTTTCTTTTGTTGAGGAGAGGATGTTCCAAAAGGATTATCACTATCATCAAATGCACTTGTAGTATTGGAGAAAGGAGCCTCATTTTGTGGAGAAGCAAAAGCATCCGTAGGACCAAAGGCATCGCCTCCAAATGGGTCGCCTCCCCCAAAAGGATTATCATTGTCAAAACCATCATTGGAAATGCCCCCAGAAACATCTACCGTTATTCCAAACCCATCTGAGCCTATACCACCTGTATCCATACCTGGAATTTTAGAAACTGATAACGGAACAGGATTCCCCGCAACATCTATCACAGGAGATATATGTTGCAAAGACTGCCAAATTTGGTTATATTGCAACATCAAATTATACCCCATTGCCGAAGGATACGACCATCTAAGAACATTTGGTACAAATCCTTTGACAAACAACTCTGCATAGATATGCAACAACAAAGAAGCTAAAAAAGCCTGCTTATGCGCCTTATCCTCCTCTCTATCACTCCACTTCATATTATGGATGAGTTGCACAATATTCTGTCCACCTCGGAAGCCAAGCGTCATCGTGTCATCCGCAACATTGTCAACAGGCAAGTGACGGCAGAAGCATGGGAATCCTCCTTGTACAGCTTCACTGCGCAAGGTATTGATTCCATCCAACTCATTTTTTGGCAAACGTTGGTCATCGTGGATGGCAAGAATGCTCTTAATGGCATTCGAATACAAATCTTCATTTTGGAAGAAGAGCACATTTCGCTCAGCAGGAGCTTGATTGGCATTAGCTCCCAAATCAGTAAAGAGCGATACTCGCTGACCAGTAAACTGTATGCCTTCTGCATATTGCATCTGCCCATCATGATAAGCCACAGAAGTATTAGTACTTCCAAAGTCCACACCAACAGTAACATCACTCAATGTACGATTAACATCAAGCATATCCTTTGGTAAGGAATCGTTCGCATTTAAGGTACTGCTATAATGTATCAAAATAAAGCCACTATCACAACCAGTGATATGAGTAAAGCGCACTCCTCTGAAAGGATGCTTGCTCTCAAATATCTCATATTTATATTTGCGAGTTGCAGTACGATTATCGCTGGTCACCAACAGTTTGGCATCACCCAAAGCAACACCTTTATCTGCAAGATACTGTATATTACCATCATAATCGGTAATAATCTCATTATCTTGCTTTTCATTACCGACAAAAGGAATTGCGCTATACTGGCAATCCTCTTGACGAGCATTGTGTGGCATCTCTGAATATAAGAAATAACGATTCCACTTATCGGAAATGAAATTAGGCCACAACACGACATCTTTGTTTCTCTTAAATATACCATTAATCTTGTACTCTATAGGAATGGTCTTCTCCTTACGGTCTCCATTTTCATCGGTTACAGATATAGTCAACCGCACTGAAAGATTAGATTTATCCTCATCAAACTCGGCATCCATGTGTGAATTGATACTAACGCCAGCTTGAGTATACCCCAGCAAAGAGCTTACATTACGACCAAACACTAACAATCCCTTTTGACTCAAAGGGATAGCAAAGAAGGCATAATCCGTACTGCCTGTCCTATGTGCTCTCAACAAAAATATAGGCAATGTCGCTATATCCTTTTCACCTTTTTCATACTCACGTGGTAGCCAAAACCTAAGCAACTTAGAATCCTTAGGCAACAAAAGTTCCTCTGGTTTAAAAGCTTTTGACACTCCATCAGCATCAGGTTCCGTGGTTATATCTCCATTATATCCATAAAGTTCCTCTGTATAATTAAGGAAACTAAATGGTAATCCAAAGCCTTGTACAGGAAGAGCACTTGCATTATTCTCATCGAGCTTTCGGTCGCGTATAAGTTTCAAGATTTCATTACGCCATGTACCCAATTCACCCTTGATTCCTTCATATGTGAGTCCAGTCTGCTTGTAGTAGTCTTCCAACTGCTTGATACGAGGCAACAACTTATCTACGTAAGCAAACAAATTGAGCAACTGTTCATCAGAAATCGTACTATGCAGCGGGTCTGTAAAACGGTGAGTCGTAGGGTCTACAAACGCAGCATTCTTATCTATACCATAAGACACAGAAGTAAAGAACAACGAGCGAGGCGAAGTGGCACCAACCACTTGCTTATTATATTTAATCAGGTATAGAAAAGGCTGCACTTGGTCATTTTTAGCCTTACCCTGCTCTGTCCAAAGGCTGCGGTCATTCATCAGCATATTACCAAAAGCACCTTTTGGCTCATACATATTTTCCGTAGTCTTCATATCCTTGCCGTCACTATAGGCAAGTGTGATACGACGTATCTCTATTGCGGTATTATTCAAAGCAATACAAGCTATAAGACCTCGCCACTCATCTACAAGATTGACATAATATTGGTTTAGTCCAACAGAAGCATCCTTACGGATTGTCTGTATTTCATTGAGTGCATGATTGAAAAGGTCGGCACGAGCAAATACAGTTGGTACACCCGAAACAATGGCACTAACATCAACTCCATCCTGAATAGATGGAGTCTCTATATCTCGTGTAAAAGCTTGTATGCTCGAAGTCAAATCCTGCCACTGTCCAGCAGCTCCTTGTTGTTGGCTACGAGGTTTGACATTGATTACTAATGCTTTAATATCTGGCATAAGACTTATATTTTAAACTTTTATAATTTAGCACTAAAAGGAATTGTAAAGTTGATGGTGTTGAACATATGCGCCAAGAAACGCTCTTTCATTGTGCTGACATTTTGCTTTTCATCTACAGGACGGCACTTAGGGAGATTTTTGATGAAATCATCATAATCTGTACGCTTGTCTGTCTTAAACAAGCCTGATTTTCTTTCCTCTTGAATTTCCTTACATGGATCCATTGCAGCAAGAGACATCACATTTTCCTCGAAAACCTTCGATGGGAACAAGAAACGACTCACACCTGCCAAACGTACAGAGTTATATACTTGATAAATCCATCCACGCTTTATAGTTCCATTCTCTGTACTATAGGCAAATTCCTTCATGTAGTCATCAATCTCCTTAGACTGTTCTTTTTTCATGTCGTTGTAGTCAGGGATTTCCTGTTCCGCTAGACGAGCAATAAAGCCACGTGTACCTCTCGTCTTATCTTCCACATTGTTCTGCAATAAAGCACCACCATGCTTAGATAGAACGATATGTGCTAAGGTCAAGAATGAGCCCAACTTTTGCATAAACTCAGAAGCCTTGGATTGACTTACGAAATCCGTACCACGGAAAGTTAAGTTCTTTGCATCATCCAATTCTACCGAACGATACAAGTATTGAACCGAAGTATTTTGTAACTTCTGATCATCAATCGTAAAGAAATCATAAGCTGCACAAGCACTCATCATTTCCACAACATGGCAAGCATTTTTTTGTTCTGCGCCACCTGTGATTGTTTCACCGCCATTGCTATCTGAGACATTAAGGTCTTTTGCTGGCCAGCCTATATGATAGAAACGCTTATATCGTTCCTTCACCGTCTTGTCATTCTGATAGAACTGCAAAGCCGCTTGTGAGTTGATGGCAAAATAATCGGATGAAGCTACCAACTTTTCTTGCTTACGTTGCGCATCAGAAGGAGATTGGAAACTGAAGTATTCCGTAAGCAAAGTGGCTCCAAACTTCACCTTATTGAAGTCTATCGTATTTTGCGAGATGATATTTCCAGCCTCTTTCAAAGCCTCAGGCACAACAGGTATCGAAGATGCACCTGTTCCACCAAATACAGAACCAAACACAAACACACGAGCACCTGTACCGCTCTTCTGCAATTCTGTCAGAAAATCAGCCAACTGTAGCTCTGGTTCTGTTGCCTTAGCTTTGTTTGCCACATAATGACAAGCCGCCTCTACTATGCCATGATACATCAGCATTGAACCTAAATGAGTTTGCGCACGATAGCCATGCTCCAGATTAAAGCTTTGCACAGTATCATGCTCCAAGAACAAGTCTGCCAAATCATGGTCATCTTCTTCCGTTTCCTGCGCTACACCCTGTGTAGCGCTCAATTTAGAATAAGTAATACGGTTTGCCATAGAATAATCCGTATAGAAACGATAAAGGTTCAGCTTGGAAGAGAAGAAAGTATTGGAATTCGGACTTCCACCAGGCGATTCTGGATTATCAGTCTTAACCTTATTATATAACTCAATCAATCGTTCTACACGGCCCTTATTACCATTGCTTTGGTCGGTATCAAGTGTAAGTATGTTGATTTCTTCATTGTCAAACATTCCTACAGCGCAGAGATGCACGAATGCCTCCAAACACCTCATCCCCGTGCCACCAATGGCTATAATAAATAAACTATCTTTCATAATCGAAACTCCATATTAGAACCAAGAACCTAACTTGCCTTGCTTGTTAGCCTTAGAAACAACAAGACCGAGTACAACATATACACCCCATGAGACACAAAGTCCAATGAACATGTGAAGCATAAAAGTATTTTTCTTTGAGCCTGTCTTCAATCCGATATATACAAACAAGAAAGCAAGCAATACAGAAACGACAGGAGCAACTATACTGGAAAACCAGAAAATCCCTTTACGCTTTCCTACATCACTCAAATTTGGCTGATAAGAAACATTGTTAGACAAAATAATTGCCAACACTAATGCCAACACTGCTGCCACCAAGGCACAAATATAAACAGGAATAATAATCTCTGACATACTTTTACTTTTTATATGGTTACACGATTGTTATTGATTCATTCTTATAAAATAGCTATATACGCAACTCCCTTGGGGATTACAATGTTGCAATACATTTCTAATTGCAGAACTAAGGCAATTGTTGCCAGGCCATGAGAAGAGACTATCTATTTGTGTTCCAAGATTTGGTATAGCCTCAGCTACAACAATATCAACACGATACAATCCCGAAGTTTCCTCGTTACCAGCAATAACACCTCCAAACTGTGGATTTAAATCTACAGCCAATTCAGCTTCATGCCCTTTGGTCTTGTCAAAAGAATGCGTAAATAAATTTTGGTCAAAAGCTACTACACCCTGGATTTCATCAACCTTTCCTCCTAACTTTTCATAATCATACTGAGGCAAAAGATTACCTTGTTCATCATAAAAATCAGAACTTTCAGAAGGAATAGCAATCTCCTTTTCGCCCTCTACAATTGTCGTTATAGGCTTGTAATGCATAGCTGTACGCCAATTCATAAATAGTTCAAAATCCTTCCCGATATCTGTCATTTTTACTGTTAAACCTTTTATTTTATAAGAATCAATATTTGAAAAATCGGCAAATAGATTTTGAAACAAATGACGGAAACGATACTGTAATGGTATTTCTTCTTCCTGTTGACCACGAGAATTTTCCACAATAGCCTGCCAATTTTCATCGAATGTATATAATTCTGCACGTGAGCCTTGTAAGTAATTAAAACCATCGTCCTTACCATTTTCTATAGAACCTGTTACTACATCATCGCCATTTTCATCATGATAAGTTCCACCGATACACGGACCTGCATAAGCACCACTCGTTCCACCTTTCTTCGGCATGACAGAATAATTATGCATAGACAAACTGAAACGTCTATAATTCTGAGTCTTACCCTGCAAACCATCCTCTATCTCTTTGAGCAGTCGATGGTTTTCATCATCAAAAACAGTATAATATAGATGCTTATCTAATGAGCCTTCCTTATAGTCTGTAACAAAAAATGTGATATCTTTACCACGTTTAAGCCATTCTTCAAAATAAGGAGTGGAATAAGCTTGTTGATATATCTGATGACCAGGTGTATATTCTTCAAAATCCGTAACCAATAAGGCACTACGATTCTCTTTTACTATTTTCTCCAAAGTTTTTTCTATTGGCGCATATAACTGCCCTTGCGCAGAAGGATTATGAAGTTGAGCAAAAATATTTGCAGCAGAATGTAAATCTTCTCCATTTAACTTTTCTATTTTTTCATTCGCCAAAGAATAAAGGTCATAATTATTTAATGATCCTGTAACTTTCTGAGTAATACCATTAAAAGTCTGTGCTGTAGTTGGATCTTCATACGCAATATAGACACCAGAAAAGTCAAAATAAGCAGCCCACTTACTTTCACTTGACATTCGCTGAGAATCTTTTTCGTAATATGCTTGAATATTTTGTGGATTTGGACTAACATCCACTTTATCGCCAAAACAAGTAGTACAACTTGACAGACATTCCACAATGCCCGCTGAAGCAAAAGAAATCATCAACGAAAAGCCGATTTTTGCCAGGTTTATAGATTTATTCAACATTTTTGCTTTTTATGTGCGCAGATTAGTCCCCTTCTTCACTGTGCGATTAGACATCAAAGTATCATACGAACATAAAAAAGCGTGGGAACCGCCTGTCGTCTGTCCCACGAACTGAGGCCTTCGCATTGCCTTATCCTGTTGAACAGACAACGCTAGAGCCCACGCCGATATGAAATACACCACCACATGGAGTAGTTCTACCTATTTTACATATAGGTACAATACTCCATTGGCTGTGAAATAATCACACCCGTAGACATCTACCGTTGCTAAGTCCGTGACAGGATAACGAAATTTGCGAAGTTTCAGTTCGTCATGAACAAAGCGTCAAGTAAACGCCTCAATATGTCGTGTCTTTTACCCACCCATTTCTCCTCTTAATATAAGGACTAAACCTACATATAAAAAGCCCGGCGTGGTTCAAGACTTAGCTACGAATTTTATGTTTTTACACATTTAATCCTTTAACTGCCTACAAAATTATAGAAAATTATCGAAACTGCAAAATTTTTACCCCAAAAGTTTCAAAAAAAATACGGAAAAAACGGAAAACAGAAAAACGGGAAATCACAAAAAGATAGAAAACACTATTTAATAAGAAGCAAATATACCTTAATATATAATGGGACTCTCTGCTAATCGAAAAAACAAAAATTGGTTCTAATTGGTATTATAGAACACCTCTAATTCGTTTAGATATCATAACGATTTTCTCTGTTGTAAATACATCAGCATCGCAGGCCAGAACGTTCATTCAAAAATCATGTTTCCGAAAATCAGTGGTCTTGTCATGCTCATACTAGGGTTCATCCTCTCCCTGATAGGTTTCGGCATTATCAAGAGTATATGGGCATCTGGATGTACCAAAAGAAGATTTTCATTAAGCTATAATGCAAATGTTTGCACAACTATTTCCGACTTATTATATTAAAAAGCATAAAAATAAAGTGGAGTTCAGAAAATTATTTGTATTTTTGCAGACAGAATAACAAAATTAGATATATCTAAATAGAATATGAACATTTTAGAGTTAAGCGAACAGGAAATCGTTCGCAGACAAAGTCTTCAAACATTGCGCGAGATGGGCATTGATCCATACCCAGCTGCAGAGTTTCCAACCAATGCATTCAGCACTGATATCAAAGCTGAAATCAAAGATGAGGAAGAGCCACGCCAGGTAGTCATCGCAGGTCGTATGATGGGCCGACGCGTAATGGGTAAAGCCAGCTTCGCAGAGTTGCAGGACTCAAAGGGAAGAATCCAGGTCTATATCGCACGCGACGAGATTTGTCCAGACGAGAACAAAGACCTTTATAATACTGTTTTCAAGAAACTTCTCGACATCGGTGACTTCATCGGTGTAAAGGGTTTTGTTTTCCGCACACAGACTGGCGAGATTTCAGTTCACGCCAAGGAACTGTGCCTGCTCTCTAAGAGTTTGAAACCACTCCCTATCGTAAAATATAAGGATGGTGTTGCTTACGACAAGTTCGACGACCCTGAGTTGCGCTATCGTCAGCGCTATGTTGACCTCATCGTCAACGATGGCGTAAAGGATACTTTCTTGCAGCGTGCTACTGTTCTCCGTACACTCCGCAGCGTTCTCGACAACGCTGGTTATACAGAGGTGGAGACTCCTACTCTCCAGAGTATCGCTGGTGGTGCTTCTGCCCGTCCATTCATCACCCACTTCAATGCGCTCGATCAGGATATGTATATGCGTATCGCTACCGAGCTTTATCTGAAGCGCCTTATCGTAGGTGGTTTCGAGGGTGTTTATGAGATTGGCAAGAACTTCCGCAACGAGGGTATGGACCGTAACCACAACCCAGAGTTCACCTGTATGGAACTTTATGTTCAGTACAAGGACTACAACTGGATGATGTCATTCACTGAGAAATTGCTCGAGACTATCTGTATCGCAGTCAATGGAAAGCCAGAACGCGAGATAGATGGTAACATCATTAGCTTCAAGGCTCCATATCGCCGTCTTCCTATCCTCGATGCCATCAAGGAAAAGACTGGTTTCGATTGCAACGGCAAGACAGAGGAAGAAATCCGCGCATTCTGCAAGGAGAAGGGCATGGATGTAGATGAGACCA
>ERZ1023633.141-NODE-141-length-30197-cov-8.947615_pt1 | contig 30197 bp, 27 predicted proteins | sample MGYA00380333_ERZ1023633 | MGnify/ENA primary metagenome ERZ1023633 (study PRJEB33179, sample SAMN07448972) | human gut metagenome | biome: Human-gut; feature: Human associated habitat; material: Faeces | host: Homo sapiens | place: India: Bhopal | collected...
TCTACACTTATGCGTTCGTCGGCAGCGTGAGATGTTTATACGAGACAGCACGTGAATCGACTCAGGGGGAAGATTCGGTTCTGGTAAAGGCTGTTGAGGAGGCATGGGACTGTGGTATAACAGTTGTGAGTGCGGCGGGAAATAACGGACCCGGACGTGGAACCGTGACTGTTCCCGGAATAAGCCGCAAGATAATAACTGTAGGGTCACTTGATGACAGGATATATACAGATGAACGTGGAAGAAAATATGCCAATTACTCCGGAAGAGGGCCTACAAAATCATGTATTGTCAAGCCGGAGATTGTTACTGCCGGTTCCGGAATAGTGTCGTGTTCTAATAAGAGGGACGGCTATACCGTGAAATCCGGCACATCTATGGCTGCACCTATAGTTACGGCGGCAATAGCCCTTCTGCTTCAGAAAAAGCCGTATCTTACGCCGGCAATGGTGAAGATGCGCCTCCATGACACGGCAGTTTCCATAAGACTTCCAAAGGAGCAGCAGGGATGGGGAATGCTTGATGTAAAGGCACTGCTTGATTCATAGTTTACTGTGGACTTAAAAGTGGTATAATTAAAAAGACACATTGAAAAGCCATGTTATGTGGCAGAGGCTGCGTGCGCAATTAGATGCGGGAACGGAGATTAGCGATGTTTGAGGAAATTGATTTAAAGAGAGAGTATACACTGGATGAAGAGATCAGCATAAAAGCAGAGATTGATGAGCTGGGAGACAGATTTGCACAGCTCCAGCAGAGACTTAAGAAGGCCGGAATTCCGGTTATTATTGCATTTGAGGGCTGGAGTGCTTCGGGTAAGGGAAGTCTTATAGGGAAGCTGCTTAAGTATCTTGATCCGCGAGGCGTGAAGATGTATTCGATTACATCTCCAAGTGATGAGGAATCAAGAAAACCATACATGAACAGATTCTGGATGAAGATACCCGGAAGAGGCGAGATAGCCATATTTGACAGAAGCTGGTACCATGACTGGATGACAAGCGGTAAAGAAAGTCATTCTAAGGATATAGAAGTGTTTGAAAGACAGCTTACGGATGATGCATATGTTATTTTTAAATTCTTCCTGCATATAACCAAAAAAGAACAGAGCAAAAGGCTTAATGAGCTTGAAGCATCCAAAGCAACAAAGTGGCGCGTAAGCGCACATGACTGGAAGCAGAACAAAGCATATGCCGTATGTAAGGAAGAATATGACTTTATGCTTGAGAAGACAAACTTTGAATATGCGGGCTGGAATGTAATATCAGGAATGGAGAGAGACGTGGCTCTCAAAGAAGTGCTAGAGACAGTTGTCAAGCGCCTTGAAAAGCTGTGCCGTAAAGTAGAAAAGGATGGTATACATTCTATAGAAGGCAGGGGAATACCTGTGTCAAAGATGGATTTTGAACTTGTCAGGAAGCCGCTTATTCAGGATGTAAGCCTTGACTGTACGCTTTCAGAGAAGGAATATCATAAGAGGCTTGACAAGCTTCAGGATAAGCTTCTTAAGCTCTCATATAAGCTCTACAAAAAGAAGATTCCGCTTATTATCTGTTATGAGGGATGGGATGCGGCAGGCAAAGGCGGTAACATTAAGAGAATGGTATCATGCTTTGATGCAAGGGATTATGACGTTAACCCGGTAGCTGCACCGGATTCATATGAAAAGGCAAGACAGTACCTGTGGAGATTCCAGAAGAATCTGCCTAAGACGGGACACATAGCTGTGTTTGACCGTACATGGTACGGACGTGTAATGGTAGAGCGCCTTGAAGGCTTTAATACGGAGACTGAGTGGAAGAGAGCCTACAATGAGATTAACGAATTTGAACAGGAGCTTATGGACTGGGGAGCAATTGTGGTCAAGTTCTGGCTCCAGATAGACAAAGATGAGCAGCTTGCAAGATTCAGGGAAAGAGAGAATAATCCGGCCAAGCAGTGGAAGATTACCGATGAAGACTGGCGCAACCGTGATAAATGGGATAAGTACGAAGTCGCTGTTAACGATATGATAAAATACACCTCTACCAAGGATGCGCCGTGGCATATCATTGAATCAAACAACAAGTATTACGCGCGTATAAAGGCAATAGAGACTGTTGTCGATGCAATAGAAAGCAGACTTTCTTAATGTGCATGCTTACGAATCGGTTCAAGTATTGATTCCGGAACAAACAGGTGGCCTTTGCCTGTGCCAAGGCTTATTGACGGCTTGTTGGCACCATGAAAATCAGAGCCGCCTGACGGAATCAGCCCGAATTCCTTAGCAAGCCTGCGCATCTGGATCTCTTCTCCCATTGTATATGTTGAATATATACATTCCATGCCGGCAAGACCGTCTGCTTTGAGGGCAGCAAGCATGTCACGCATGACATCATTGCCGAGATGATACAGAGTTGGATGTGCAAGTATCGGCACACCTTTGGCATCGAGTATTATGCGGATTCCGTCGCCGGAACTCAGATAACGTCTGGGAACGAAGCAAGGGGCATTATCACCGACATAACGGTCAAATGCCTCTTTTTTGCTGCTCACATATCCATGTTTCATAAGGTAATCTGCAAAATGTGCTCTTGTTATTACGGCATTTCCATAATCATTATCTATGACATCAAAGGATATATCAATTCCGTGCATCCTGAGCTTCTCACACATCAGGTGGTTGCGCTCATCCCTTGTAGTGCGGAGCTCTTCAAGCTTCGCGTTGAAAGCTTTATCTTTATCATTAATAAAAAGTCCCACTATATGGATTTCCTTAAAGCCTTTGTAGCTGCAGGAAAGTTCTATTCCGGGAATAAGCTCGACATTTGTACCGGCTGAAGCCAGGCGTGCATCATCTATTCCGTCAGTTGTGTCATGGTCTGTAAGCGCCATTGCCGCGAGCCCTTTCCTGACAGCTTCATCTATAAGCATCTTTGGTGTAAATGTGCCATCAGAATATGTTGAGTGAACGTGTAAATCTATAGCATTCATAAATTCTATAACCTCCGTCTATAGGGAACATGCATGTATATAAGAAAATACATCAGTATTGTACATATATTTTTTAAATATGTCAAAACTGACAAAATATTATGTGTAATTTTGTATACAATTATTTGTGCGATTTTTTATATATTTATTGACCTTGCAGTTAAGAATTGGTAAAATTGTACATATGTTTTACACAACATAAATGTTTGGAGGGTTTAGGAAATGGAGGTTTTATTAGTTCTCGTAATAGTGGCAGCGTTGCTGGCACTAGGCTATGCCGCATTCAACTTCGCAAGTGTGAAGAAGATGGATGAGGGCAACGCTCGTATGTCAGAGATAGCAGAGGCAATCAGGGTTGGTGCCAATGCATTCATCACATACGAGTACAAGATAATCGCAGTGGTAGTTGCAATTATTGCAGTTGCATTTGCGGTAATATTCAGTCTGCAGAGCAGCACATTTATGTGGCAGCCGTCTGTATGCTTCGTTATCGGTACGGTAATGAGTGCATGCGCAGGATGGGTTGGCATGAAGATAGCGACATATGCTAATGTCAGGGTTGCCAATGCAGCGAATAAGACAAGAAATATCGGTGAGACACTTAAGGTTGCACTTAAGGGCGGTTCGGTAATGGGACTTTGTGTCGGCGGATTTGCGCTGCTCGGTCTTTTTATTGTTTATATAGTATTCGGTATGCTGCTCGGACTGCTTGATATCACGGCACTTACAACGGGCGGACATATATTTACGCAGTGTCTTTCATGCTATGCACTCGGATGTTCAATAGTTGCAATGTTCAACCGAGTTGGCGGTGGTATCTATACTAAGGCAGCAGATATGGGTGCGGATCTTGTAGGTAAGACAGAGGCACACATTCCTGAGGATGATCCGCGTAACCCGGCAACAATAGCTGATAATGTAGGTGATAATGTAGGTGATGTTGCAGGACTTGGCTCAGACCTTCTTGAGTCATATGTTGGTGCAATCACATCATCAATAATACTTGCAGTCAGCCTGTTCCTTTCTAACATTGCTTCAAGCGGAGCTGCTTCAGAGGATATGCTCCAGAAGATGATGTATTATCCGCTTGTATTTGCTGCAATAGGACTTGTTGCATGTATACTCGGTATTGCATATGTACTTCTTAAGAAGGCAACAGATAATCCCCACAAGGATCTTAATATTTCAACATGGGCTGCTGCGGCTATAACAGTTATTGGCGGACTTGTTGTTACATATCTTATGTTTGGCAAAGCAGGTGCAGCGGATATGGCATTTGCAAAGTTTAATGCAGGATGGCTTTCACCATGGATTGCAGCAACACTCGGAGTTGTCAGTGGTGTAATCATCGGAGCTATCGCAGAATACTATACAAGCTATGATTACAAGCCTACACAGATTATTGCGCAGGCATCTAAGGAAGGTCCTGCACTTACAATCACACAGGGACTTGCAGTAGGAATGAAGTCATGTATGTATCCGCTTATCGTACTTGGTATCACAACATATGCATCTTATGCAGTATCAGGTATGTTCGGTATAGCTATGGCAGCAGTAGGAATGCTTTCATTCGTATCTGCTACTGTATCAGTTGATACATATGGTCCTATCTCAGACAATGCAGGTGGTATTGCTGAGATGTCAGAACTTGATTCAGATGTACGTAACATAACAGATAAGCTTGATTCAGTAGGTAATACTACTGCAGCAATCGGTAAGGGATTTGCAATCGGCTCTGCATCACTTGCAGCACTTTCACTTATGGTAAGTTTCCTTTATGCGTTCCAGCCGGAGGGTTCAACACTTGACCTTAACTTTACGGATCCTAAGATTCTTGCAGGTGCGCTTGTAGGTGCTGCCCTTCCTTATCTGTTCTCTGGTATGCTTATCGAGGCTGTTGCTAATGCTGCCCGTAAGATGGTAGAGGAAGTAAGAAGACAGTTCAAGGAGATTCCGGGAATACTTGAAGGTAAGGCTAAGCCTGATTATAAGACATGTATTGAGATTTCATCACAGGGCGCTCTTAAGGAGATGAGAGTTCCTGCGATACTTTCAATCCTGTTCCCGCTTGTATGCGGTTTCCTCTTTGGACCGTATTTTGTAGGCGGACTTCTTATCGGTGCAACACTTTCTGCAATCATGCTTGCTATATTTACAGGTAATGCAGGCGGTGCCTGGGATAACGGCAAGAAGTATATTGAATCCGGTGCTATCGAAGGACAGGGCAAGGGTTCACCTGCACATGATGCAGCGGTTGTAGGTGATACAGTAGGTGATCCTCTTAAGGATACGGTAGGTCCTTCACTTGATATCCTGATTAAGATTATGTCAACAGTATCACTTGTTGCAGCAGTACTGTTCAGAGATTACAATCTTCTTGACTGGATTATGAAGATGATGTAATTAATATGTAACCAACACATACATGAGGTCTTGTAAGTTGCTATTATGCGGCTGTACAAGGCCTCTTTTTTGTGCTACAATATCACTAATAAAGTCTTGAATCGTGGGACTTATTATAGTAACCAATAATGTACAATATATGAGGTGAATAATGAAGACATTAATCAAAGGTGGAAGAGTGATTGACCCTGCAAGCGGTAAGGATGGAATATACGATATCCTTATCGAGGATGACAGGATTGCCGATGTTGCCGGAAGTATATCCGTAGAAGCGGATAAGGTTATTGATGCATCGGGATATTATGTTATGCCGGGACTTATAGATCTGCATGTGCATTTCAGGGAGCCGGGTTTTGAGCATAAGGAGACTATAAGAACAGGTGCGATGGCAGCAGCCAAGGGTGGATTCACATCGGTATGTCCTATGCCTAATACGAGACCTGCAGTGGACAACGTAGATACACTTCAGTATATTATAGATAAGGCTAAGGATGTCACAAAAGTTAATATTCTTCCTATCGCAGCAATTACGGCAGGACAGGAAGGAGAATTCCTTACAGACATTGAGAAACTTCACGAAGCAGGAGCCGTGGCACTCAGCGAGGATGGAAAGTCTGTTATGAATGCACGTGTATACAGACAGGCAATGAGGCTTGCAGCTGAGGTTGGAATCCCTATTTTTGCACATTGTGAGGATAAGAATCTTGTCGCAAGAGGTGTAATGAATGCGGGTGCAAGGGCTAAGCAGCTTGGACTTTACGGAATTATGAATGCGGTTGAGGATACAATTGTTGCGAGAGATATTCTGCTTGCCAAGAATACGGGAGCACAGCTCCATCTGTGCCATTGCTCTACGGCAGACAGTGTGCGTATGGTGCAGCTTGCCAAGGAAGCAGGACTTCCTGTAACAGCAGAAGTATGTCCTCATCATTTTACACTTACAGAGGACGATGTTGACGGAACAGATTCTAACTATAAGATGAATCCTCCGGTAAGGACTAAGGCAGACAGGGATGCACTTATTCAGGGACTTGCATCGGATATAATGGATGTTATATCAACAGACCATGCACCACATCATAAGAGTGAGAAGGATCTGCCGTTTGCAGAGGCTCCGTTTGGAATAGTAGGTCTTGAGACATCAGTAGCACTTACCATGACAGAGCTTGTACATAAGGGACATATAACACCTATGCAGATGGCTGAGAAGATGAGCTATAATCCTGCAAAGGTTCTTGGAATAGATAAAGGAACACTGCTTCCGGGCAGGATTGCGGATATTACAATTATCGACCCTGACAAGGAATATGTAATTGACAGTTCCACATTTGTATCAATGGGTAAGAATCAGCCGTTTGACGGGAAGAAAGTCAAGGGTGAAGTAAGATATACACTTGTAGGCGGCGAGGTAATATACGAAGCCTAGATAATAAAACTAAAACGAGAGGTATGAAAGACCATGATTAACAAGCTTGTTGAGAAGATTCAGAAGATGGATGCACCGGTAGTTGTAGGACTTGACCCTACAATGAAGAATATTCCGGATTACATTATTAAGAAGGCTATAGAGGAGTATGGTGAGACTCTTGAGGCAGCCGCTGAGGCAGTATGGGAGTACAACAAGGGAATAGTTGATGCAATCTATGATATCGTTCCTGCAGTTAAGCCGCAGATAGCTATGTATGAGCAGTTCGGACTTGAGGGACTTAAGGCATTTAAGAAGACTGTTGATTACTGCAAGTCAAAGGACATGGTAGTAATCGGCGATGTTAAGAGAGGCGATATCGGTTCAACATCTGAGTCATATGCGATTGCACATCTTGGCAGGGTTACGGTAGGCTCTAAGAGAATTGCAGCATTTGATGAAGATTTTGCAACAGTTAATCCATATCTTGGAACAGATGGAATTAAGCCATTTGTTGATGTATGCAGGGAAGAGAAGAAAGGTATATTTGTACTTGTTAAGACATCCAATCCTTCAAGCGGCGAGTTCCAGGACAGACTTATTGACGGCAAGCCTCTCTATGAGATAGTAGGTGAGAAGGTTAATGAGTGGGGAAGCGACTGCATGGGTAATGATTACAGCTATGTAGGTGCTGTTGTCGGAGCTACATATCCTGAGCAGGGAGAGCTTCTCCGCAAGGTTATGCCTAAGGCATATATACTTGTGCCGGGTTATGGCGCACAGGGCGGTAAGGGCTCTGACCTCGCACATTTCTTTAATAAGGACGGGCTTGGTGCAATCGTTAACAGTTCAAGAGGAATTATAGCTGCGTTCAAGCAGGAAAAATATGCAAAGTTTGGTGCAGAGCATTATGCAGAAGCATCAAGACAGGCAGCTCTTGATATGATTGAGGATATTAATTCAGCAAGAAAATAATAATGCAGGGGCATATTGCCCTAACCGATGAACAAACAAGGAGCAGATATGTCAGACAATTACAGAGAGAATGTAAGCATAGTAAGTCAGGAAAAGCTTGCATCAGATGTATTCAGCATGTGGATACAGACTAAGGATATTGCAAAGAATGCCAGGGCAGGCCAGTTTATATCAGTATATTCAAAGGATGGCTCAAGACTTCTGCCAAGACCTATAAGTATATGTGAGGTTGAAGGTGACAGATTGAGAATTGTATACCGTACTGTCGGCAAGGGTACTAAGGAATTCTCAGGATACGGAGCCGGAGATACGCTCGATGTCATGGGACCGCTTGGCAACGGATATACAAAGCTTAATAAGAAAGCTATCCTCATGGGTGGAGGAATAGGTATTCCTCCTATGCTTGAGCTTGCCAGGGAGCTTAAGAACGGCGGATATGATGTGAGTGATGCAGATATAGTACTTGGTTACAGGGATGAGCTTTTCCTTAATGAGGAGCTTGCACAGTACGGACGTGTTACTATTGCTACTGAGGACGGAAGTGCCGGAACTAAGGGCAATGTTCTTGATGCGATAAAGGCTGAAGGAATAAAAGGTGATGTCATATACGCATGCGGCCCTACACCTATGCTTCGTGCAATCAAGGCCTATGCAAAGGAGAATGGGATAGAGTGCTACCTCTCACTTGAGGAGAAGATGGCATGCGGAATCGGAGCGTGTCTTGCATGTGTGTGCAAGTCAAAGGAGATTGATGACCATTCACATGTGCATAACAAGAGAGTATGCAAAGAAGGACCTGTATTTAACGCGGAGGATGTTGAATTATGAACACAAAAGTAAATCTTGCAGGTGTTGAGCTTAAGAATCCGGTTATGACAGCATCAGGAACATTTGGCTCAGGTATGGAGTATGCACAGTTCGTAGACCTTAATAAGCTTGGCGCGGTAGTTACCAAGGGAGTTGCCAACGAGCCGTGGCCGGGCAATCCTACACCAAGAATTGCGGAGACTTACGGCGGAATGATTAATGCCGTAGGACTTCAGAATCCGGGAATAGATGTATTCTGCAAGAGAGATATACCATTTCTTAAGCAGTATGATACAAAGATTATTGTAAATGTATGCGGACGCAGTAAGGAAGACTATGTTGAGGTGGTTGAGCGTCTTGCTGATGAGCCGGTTGACATGCTTGAGATTAACATTTCCTGCCCTAACGTAAAAGAGGGCGGAATTGCATTTGGCCAGAAGGCTGAGGCAGCATATGAGATTACAAAGGCAGTCAAGGCAGTCGCAAAGCAGCCGGTAATCATGAAGCTTAGTCCCAATGTTACTGATATAACTGAGATGGCGCGTGCCGTTGAAGCGGGTGGAGCAGATGTTGTATCACTTATTAACACTCTTACAGGCATGAAGATTGACATTAACAGACGTACATTTGCAGTAGCCAATAAGACCGGCGGTCTGTCAGGCCCTGCAATAAGACCTGTTGCTGTACGCATGGTATATCAGGTAGCCAATGCAGTTAAGATTCCTATAATAGGTATGGGAGGAATAACATGTGCCGATGATGCACTCGAATTCATAATGGCAGGTGCAACGGCAGTATCAGTCGGAACAGCGAACTTCCATAATCCTAAGACAACAGAAGAGGTTGCAGCAGGAATTGAAGCTTATATGAACAAGTATAAGGTTGAAGATATTAATGAGCTTATCGGAATCGTGCGATAATGGATTACACAGATTGCAGACATTATATGAATGACAGATTCTATGAGGACAGATTCCCGGACGGGAGTGTTGTCGATGAGTGGTTTCATGATGTACATGTGCCAAAGCTTGGTGAGCTTGGCAGGCAGTATATACTTACCGATTACGGAATAAATGCTGACGGAAGTATACACACGGAGCAGCTGCAGAAGCTGATAGATACAGCGGCAGATAATGGCGGAGGTGTGATTGTTGTTCCGGAAGGCACTTATCTGACGGGATCATTGTTCTTCAGACAGGGCGTTAATCTGTATGTTAAGGCGGATGGAATGCTCAAGGGGAGCGATGATATATCGGACTACCCGGTAATTAAGACTCGCATAGAGGGCGAGAGCTGCATGTATTATGCAGCCCTGATAAATGCTGACGGAATTGACGGATTCACGATGTGCGGTGAAGGAACGATAGACGGCAGCGGTCTGAGGTCATGGAAGAGCTTCTGGCTCAGAAGAAGCTGGAATCCTGTCTGCACCAATAAGGACGAACAGAGAGCGCGGCTTGTATATATATCAGGCTGTACCAATGTTACGGTTGCAGGGCTTAGATTGCAGAATTCGCAGTTCTGGACCAATCACATTTACAAATGCAGTCATGTCAGATACATCAACTGTTCAATATTCAGCCCCAGAACGCCCGTGAAAGCGCCAAGCACTGACGCAATAGATATTGATGCATGCAGCTGTGTGCTTATAAAGGGATGCCGCATGGAGGTCAATGATGATGCCGTGGCACTCAAGGGCGGCAAGGGACCGTGGGCGGATGAGGCACCGGAGAATGGTGCTAATCAGAATATTATTATCGAAGACTGCACATTCGGATTCTGTCATGGCTGTCTGACGTGTGGCTCTGAGTCGGTGCATAACAGAAATATCATAATGAGAAGAATCAATGTGCAGGACGGATATAATCTTCTGTGGCTTAAGATGCGGCCTGATACGCCCCAGCGTTATGAATATATTCTGATTGAGGATGTAAGTGGCAGGACGGATAATTTTATAAATATTAATCCGTGGACGCAGTTTTTCAATCTGCAGGGACGCAGCGATGTTCCGCTTTCGTATGCGGGACATATTATTATGAGGTGTTGTAAGTGTGAATGCATCAACGCTTATAATGTGCAGGAAGCGCCAGAACAGTATATTCTTGAGGATATCAGGCTTGAGAACAACTGTATAAAACAGCCGGAGAACCATAATCTGAGTGAAGATAATTTGAGCAATAACTTGCACACACAGGCTGAATAATGTATACTTACAAATGATTTTAGTTGACTAAACAGTGCGCAGATGCCTGTATATAAGTGGAGGATGAACGATGGGAATGAATATTGTATGTCTTGACCTTGAAGGAGTACTTGTACCGGAGATTTGGATCGCATTTGCTGAGGCAAGCGGTATTCCGGAGCTTAAGAGAACTACAAGGGATGAGCCGGATTATGATAAGCTTATGAAGTGGAGAATCGGAATCCTTAAGGAGCACGGACTCGGACTTAAGGAGATTCAGGAGACAATTGCAAAGATTGACCCTATGCCTGGTGCAAAGGAATTTCTTGATGAGCTTAGAAGCATTACACAGGTAATTATCATAAGCGATACATTTACACAGTTCGCGGGACCTCTCATGAAGAAGCTCGGCTGGCCTACAATATTCTGCAATACACTTGAGGTTGCTGACAACGGAGAGATTACAGGCTTCAAGATGAGAATTGAGAATTCAAAGCTCACAACAGTTAAGGCTCTGCAGTCAATCGGATATGACACAATTGCAAGCGGCGACAGCCACAATGACCTTGGCATGATCAAGGCAAGCAAGGCAGGCTTCTTATTCAGAAGCACAGAGCAGATTAAGAAGGACAATCCTGAGCTTCCTGCATACGAGACATATGCTGAGCTTATGGATGCAATCAAGAAGGCACTGTAAAATTACAGATAAGGTTTGTGGAAGTGCGCAGCACGGAACAATCCGGAGATATCTGTATTATGGTATGTATTTATTATATTATTAGGGACCTGAGCCGTGAGGCTCAGGTCTTTTTTGTTAAGCTTAATAATTGGGTACACAAATAAGACAGATTTATATCTGTCAAAAATCTATATTCTATTTGGGGCATTTATGCTGCTATATATAAGAAATTATGAAATTTCTTCAATGTTAACTTACGTTCAAGATGTCTATCAGTTCTTATTGGTATGATATTTCTTGCTTCTCAATGACTACGTGCGAGGTAATCATTTCTGCAAAGTTATATATTATTAAATATGTATAGTTATCAGGGAATTATTTGATAAAAAAAGACTGATAAATAATCGTATATGTTAGTAGTCATCATTTATCAGTCTATGAAAATGAAATATAAAAGTTTTAAGATTTTTAAGAGTTTTTTATTATTATCATCGTTTAGTAGTTAAAAAAAATTCATTGTTTTCAGGATCATACCTAAATGCCATTTGCATAGTGTCAGAATTACTTATAAATTTTCCAATGGTTGTATCAGCGGAAAAGTCATTTAACTTATTTGACACTTTTATGTATATAAATTCTTTCAATTCATCGGGTAAGTTACTGAAACATGATACAGTATTTAAATCAAGAAAATCATTCTTTGATATTTCTCTGACTCCGAAGCTTTCAATGAAAGCGTTAACTAGTTCTAAATCTTGTGGATTTATCTGAATTGCACCACCACGTTTAAATCCCGTATAATCAATGGAATTACTTGCAGATGCAGCTTCTTCTGTAACTGACTGAGCCGGAACTTCTGCAGCCGCCTCCGATGCCACAGTAACAGCTTGAGTAGCTGCCTGAGTAGCTTCGACAGTCTGTGTCACAGTGTTTTTCTCATCAGCCTTAGTAGTCTCAGGTGCTTTTGTTGCTGACTGAGTCTGTAGCTGTGTCTTTGTGGCGGTCTGTACAGTGGATTCAACATTGGTGCCGTCTGCTGTCTGATTGGAGGCTGAACCCTGACAGGCTGTCATTGCGAACATTGTCATAGTTACAATTCCCGCAGCAATAATCTTTTTAACTCTCATGGTAATTTCCCTTCCTGCCTGTTTTTCAGGCATCACATGTTTGTACGTATACACACAGTTTCTATGTATAGCTTAATTATATATAATATATATATAATTTCAAGATGTGACAATATGTGTGACAGAATAACTTAAAATTGCGACACACCGGTTGTCACACACATTATGATGTGTACTGAAAATGACAGGCTTACAACATATGGTAGATATAAGTATGCAATGCAATATTATCCTTGTGTCAAATATATTAATAGTACGAATGAGGGGGAATTAATGATGAGCAATGGAGAGGATGGGGATTCGATATACATTGGAGCGGATTTACCGGATGAATATACAGGTTCAAAGTACACAGAAGGTCTGAAGGGAACCAATGCAAAAGCAAAAGCTAATGCATCGCAGGGAATACCGGAGCTGCTGAGTATTGCAACTGGAAGGCATTATAGAACTAATATGGCAAGTAAGCATAAGAGGGATGCTAAGTTTGGCTGGTATCGCTATGATTCAAGATTTGCTTTGCCGGTATATGATGAAAATGGCAAAGTTGAAAGATATAATGTATTTCATGCATCAATGATAATAAGGCATAGTGCAGATAGCAGATTATATCTGTATGATATTATTGACATAAAAAAAGAAACGAGCAACCCCATCAGCTCATAGAAGCTTACCGGACAAAAAACCCATTTCTTATTTATAATATTAATGCTTTGTGATGTGATAGTCAACAGGTATTTATGAAATAATATGCATATCTGAGTGTCAAAAATATAATTGACATTGCGCTGCTGATATATTATGCTTGTGTCAAATTTATTAATGGCACAAATGAGGGAGGAATTAATGAGGAGCAATGGAGAGGATAAGGAATGTAATATCTCGGTAGTAAGAGATGAGGATGGGAACAAGATTGTTGTGGTTAATGATGTTATATTTAAAGGAAAAAAGATAGTCTGGGAGGATGTTGAGAGATATCTAAAGAGATATGTAGGAGAATTTTATAAAATTGCTGATGACAGCGAGATTATATTTATTGGGACAGAACTGCCTGGGGAATACACAGGTTCCGTTTACACGAAAAGAATGCATGGCGCTGGAGAGAAAGCCAAGGCAAATGCGGCACAGATAATACCTGAGATGATACAAATTGCACAAAATGGGACCTATGAAAGTAATCGTAAAGAAAAACATAATCGTGATGCGAAGAATGGCTGGTATCGCTATGATACAAGGTTTGCAATGCCTGTATATAATGATTGTGGGGAACTTGAGAGATACAATATTTTTAAAGCACGTTTATTGATACGGCATTCATCAAGTGGGAAAAAGTATTTGTATGATGTGGTACAAATAAAAAAAGAAACGAGCACGTCCTGTCAGGTGTAACCCCTACCCGGTAAAAACCCATTTCTTATTTATAATATTAATGCTTTGTGATGTGATAGTCAACAGGTATTTGTAAAATAATATGCAGGATTTGTGCCTGCGCACAAACTTGACATGCCCTGAGAAGCAGGACGAAAAGGAGGAAGATTATGATTAAGACATTGGAAGAGGCCATACAGCGCATAGATGAGCTGGAGGCAGAGAATAAGAAGCTGAAGGCTGAGCTTGAAGCATATAAAAGCCGCAGCACAGCAGGAAGAAAGAAGCATGACAAAGTGTGGACAGCTTCATATAATGACTTTGCAGTTAAATATGGTAGTGGAATGAGTATTATGGAGATTGTGGAAGAGGGAAATATCAGCAGAAGAACAGCTTACAGGTATAAGGCTTATTATGATATAATCTCTCGGAATCCTGAGTGATTATATCCTGCACATCTGGTAATGAACATTGAAAAGTGTTGATGAATAAACGACCGTTTACTATTACATAAATGTAAACTGTCGTTTATTTTTGGGCTTGGAGGTTATCAGCGTGAGTAATAGAAAAGAAGAAATATTAACGGAAGGGATATGGTAAAATTCTGCTTGATTATTCATTGGAGAAAGCTGCAGAGCTAGGCTGTGGAGCACTGTGCTTTGAGGGAAATATTGATTTCTATGGCAAGAGTGGATTCAAACCGGCAAGCGAGTATGGTATCCGATATCATGGATTGCCGGAAGGGGAAGATGCATAATTCTTTTTGTGTAAAGAACTTGTACCGGGTTATCTTGATGGGATTACAGGAGAGTATTCAACACCGACAGGCTATCTTGTAGATGAGCGGGAAGCAGAGGCGTTTGATAAGCTGTTTCCAAATAAAGAGAAAAAGGAACTGCCGGGACAGATTTTTTAGAAATATAAGTGGCAGCAGAAATACTTTCTTCACACAGTTTACGTTTTTTGCGGGCAGTTTTGCTCCATTCGGTAAATTCTTTCTTGGAAATATACATAGTACGTTTTCTGGAGTCCATCCTGTGGTATGCTTTTGTGTGCGCATGATGGATTTCGTCAATTCGGCCCGGACACAGTGCTTTTCGTACTGTATTATGTCGTTTCGTACTATAACGCTCCAATGTGGGAATAAGTATAGTAATATAAACGCAGTTATGGTTTGGATTAGTCGGACAGAGTCAGACAGGCTGTCATGGTGTCATTTTGTCTGAATAATGGAGGAGAGTATGAAAAAGAAAGCGGTAATCATAGGGGCAGGACCTGCGGGAATAACGGCGGGCTGTGAGCTGCTTAAGAATTCGGATGAATATGATGTGGTGATACTTGAGCAGAGCGACAGTATAGGGGGAATATCACGTACAGTCAACCATGAGGGCAACCGCATGGATATGGGAGGCCACCGTTTTTTTTCAAAGGATGAGAGAGTTAACAGATGGTGGGAAGAGATTCTTAAGATGCAGGGAAGTCCGTCATCTGATGATATTGCAACCTCGAGAGACGTACATTGCAGTGAAGGAGGACCCGACCCGGAGCAGCAGGACGAGGTAATGCTGCTGAGAAGAAGGGTTTCACGCATTTATTATAATAAGAAGTTGAAAATCAAATCAACAAAGAATAAGTTGAGAACAAAAAATTAATAATGTATAATAGGCAGTATATGTTTGCGGCATGGTTGTGTCATCAGAAGAAATGGAGATTGTTATGAAAAAATCCAATATAGCAGCATTGCTGCCTATTTTAGTATTTTTAATACTTTACCTTGGAACAGGAGTGTTATTTGAATATGTACTGAAGATTCCGATGGGATTCTATAATATACCGATTGTAGTGCCGTTTATGATAGCAATATTTGTTGCATGCATGCAGAACAGAAAGGCCTCATTTGATGAGAAGCTTCAGATAATGGCGAATGGTATGGCTGACAAAAATATAATCACAATGCTTCTTATATTTCTTACGGCAGGTGTATTCGTAGGAGTTGTCGGAAGAAGCAGCGCAGAGAGCGTTGCATATTTTATGTTGTCGGTTATTCCCGGAGAATATGCTGTCGCAGTATTATTTGCAGTTGCATGCTTTGTATCAACGGCTATGGGAACTTCAGTTGGTACGATTACACTTATAACGCCTATAGCAGTTGCAGTATCGGAAGCATCAGGCTTTGACATGGCATTGTGTGTAGCATCTGTAATGGGTGGTGCAATGTTTGGAGATAATCTGTCATTTATTTCTGATACGACAATAGCAGCATGCAACGGCCAGGGATGTAAGATGAAAGATAAGTTCAGGGAGAATTTTTTTATAGCACTTCCGGCAGCAATCGGAGCGCTTATTATAATTCTTGTGCTTTCATTCAGAACTGACATTGCAGGAGGCGTCCGGCATAACTACAATCTTGTACAGATAATTCCTTATGTACTTGTTATGGCAGGAGGAATTGCCGGTTTTAATGTATTTGCTGTATTGATTACAGGCATTCTGTCGGGAATATGCATTATGCTCATTACCGGACATATGGGAATTGCTGACATTGTGGCAGGAATAGGCTCTGGTGTATCGGGCATGTTTGAGACATGTATGGTTGCGGTGCTGGTGGCTGCAATGTGTGCGCTTATACGCGATAATGGCGGCTTTGAGGCTCTTCTTGGAGGAATAAGGAAGATGTTTAAAGGTAATAAAGGCGGACAACTTGGAATAGGGCTGCTTGTAGGCGCAATGGATATTGCGACGGCTAATAATACCGTTGCAATAGTTATGGCGAATCCCATTGCACTTGAGATGGCTGATAATTATGGGATAACTCCAAGAAAATCCGCATCGCTGCTTGATACATTTTCATGTATAGCCCAGGGAATAATCCCTTACGGAGCACAGATGCTTGTAGCCATCTCAGCTGTGGCAGAACTTGGATATGAGATATCTGCGATGCAGATAATACCTAAGCTTTATTATCCTATGCTGCTTTTTGTCAGTTCAGTTATATGGATTTTTTTGATTCCTGGGGTTGACAAAAATAGCAGGCAGAGGATAAAATAACATGACTTTAAAGAAGTCGGAAGGAAGGTGCAGCAAATGGACAGTTGCGATAGTAGTTATCGAAGTTGGAACATGAATTATAATTCGGAACACGCTACCGGTCTGCGGTTTTATTTGCTGCGGCTGGTCTGATTGTTGTGTCTGATTTTTTTCATGCTCCGTAGAACGGGGCATTTTTTTTTGAAAAATACCTCGTAATAACGGAAAGAGAGGTATGGAATTATGATGACAAAGTACATTTTTGAAGAAACACAGATTGGAAGCCACATTACTACAAACTTTATCTGTATCGACAGAACTGATTCTGTCAAGGAAGCAATGAATCAGCTGCTTGTGCAGGCCAGGAATCACGATAACATTGAAACACTTTATATTATTGAACCGGACGGAACTTATTACGGAATACTTGAACTTAAAAAACTTCTTGCAGCAAAAAAAGAAGACAGTCTGGAAACACTTATTGTAAGGGATTACCCTTATCTGTATGCTGATGAAGAGACTGAGGACTGTGCTTCGGAACTTAAGGAATATGAGGAGGACTCAATTCCGGTACTTGACAGGGATAAGCACATAGTCGGAGTAATTACGGCTTCTGAGACCGCTAATATTATTGATGATGAGCTGGGCGATGACTATGCCAAGCTTGCCGGTCTTTCGGAGGAATCAGATCTGGATGAACCTATAACCGTAGGTATTAAGAAAAGACTTCCATGGCTTATACTTCTTCTGTTCCTTGGAATGGTCGTGTCAACGGTAGTAGGCGTATTTGAGAATATTGTGCAGCAGCTTACACTTATAGTGTGCTTCCAGTCACTTATACTTGACATGGCAGGTAATGTAGGTACACAGTCGCTTGCCGTAACAATCCGTGTGCTTATGGATGAGCATATCTCATTTGCACAGAAGATTAAGCTGATTTTTAAGGAAATGAGAGTTGGACTTGCCAACGGACTTATTCTTGGCGCAATGGCACTCATATTCATAACAGGATACATAATGCTTTTTAAGCATGAAAATATGATATATGCGCTGGCAGTAGCAGGATGCGTGGGAGCTGCGCTGATTATATCAATGGTGATATCAAGTCTTATAGGCACATTAACACCGATTATCTTTGATAAGGTAAATATTGACCCGGCAGTAGCATCAGGTCCGCTTATCACAACTGTTAATGATCTCGTTGCAGTTGTTACATATTATGGACTGGCAGGAATATTTCTTATTGAGATAATGCATTTGTAATTTTATGAATGCACGATTTATTTATGGTGCATTGAAATATATAACGATTAATATAGCAAATACAGCAAAATTGTGGTACTATTATCCTAATGATTATGTAAATTTGTACTGTGTATTGTATGAATGATTATACAATATGCTTGGGGGATAATATATGATACTACATGCAAAGAAACAGGATGACGAGACAGAGCAGATTATTTCCTATATGAATTCGGCAGCACGCAACGAATACATCTTTCCGGATGCGGCAGAGGAAGGCAGTAAGCCTCTTACCGAAGCCTATAGCCAGATGCTTAAGAAGTTTATCAATGCAGATAATCAGGTTGCAATGGACCTTAATAATGCAATGAGTGTTATAGGCAACAGCAGTAATGTCAAGTCACTGCTTGAGATTGCAGCTAACCAGAAGCGCTCTATAGCAACAATTGTGGAAGACAGTAAGAAACTTACGGATTCAATAGCTGAGAGTGAGAATATACTTGGCAACATACAGCAGAATGTGCAGGAAGCGGATGCACAGTCTGAGGAGTGCAGCAGAATAATGCGTGATACGGTTAACAGTGTTAATGGCAGTTACGAAGAACTGTTATCGTCCTGTGAGGCACTCGAAGGATTTAAGAAAAAGGCAGAACAGATTGATGACATAATGAAGCTTGTGGCCTCGCTCAGCACCAAGACACAGCTCCTTTCACTCAATGCCAAGATAGAAGCAACCAAGGCAGGAGAGTACGGAAGAGGATTCAGTGTGGTGGCTGATGAGATAGGCAGGCTCTCATCTGACACGCAGAAGTCGATGAGCAGAATATCAGAATATGTGTCTGCAATTAAAAGTGACATTGATGTGCTCGTTACGCAGATGAGCCAGCTTCGCAATACACTTGATGCATGTAAGGTTAATGCAGATGAGTCAGATAAGCATATAGCCAATATGGGTGACTCAATGAACTCGATAATGGATCAGATTGATGATGCATTTGCACAGACAACGACACAGAATGATTCCGCAAAGATATTTCTTGACCAGCTTGCCAATGTAGAAAAAGATTCGGAGTCGCTTATTGAGCACTGTCAGGATCCTGCAAGAGACATGTATACCATAAGCAGGACAATAGATAAGATCAGAGGTAATGTTGCAAGAAAGCAGGCGAAGCTTTCCAACAGCCAGTGGATAGATATATATATTGTTGACCACATGATATTTACGTGGAGACTTTATAATATGATTGCCGGATTTGAGACACTTGAACTTAAGAATCTTAACAGACCCCAGAGATGTAAGTTCGGTCTTTGGTATAATGCGGAAGATAAGGATTATCTGAGAAGCAATCCGGTGTTTGCTGAAGCAGGGCGTGTGCATGATGAACTGCATCATCTTGCAGTTGAATGTTATAACGCTAACGAGAATGGTGACAAAGAGGCTGCCATGGATTATTTCCGGAAGGCGCAGGAAGAATATGGAGTATATGCTGCGACAATGGAAAAAGTAAAGCTTTTGTTCAATGACTGATATAATATTAGGGCTGTGTATGCAGGCCTGCACCGGTATTTTATACGGTGCAGGTTTACATACACAGCCTTTTTTGTTATCAGTATTCTATGCTTATATTATATTCACTGAGCCAGTAATTAACCTGAAGCATGTAAGCGAGCATCTGCGGACCGGCCATCAATTGTCCATACCATGGCCTGCCATAATCAGATGGGGCTTCAATGAATCTGTTTACTTTGGCAATATCGAGCAGAGTTCTTATTGGCGAGGCTGTGTCTGATACAACTTCACGGAGTTTGCCGGCAAGCATTTTCTCGTAATAAGGGTCGTAAGTCTTAGGATAAGGACTTTTCTTGCGCCAGAGGACATTGTCGGGAAGAAGTCCGGCTGCGGCGTGCCGGAGAAGACCTTTGGTTACACCTCCGGCGCATTTCATATCCCACGGCACATTAAATACATATTCGACAATTCTGTGGTCTGCAAAAGGAACACGGGCTTCCAGACCGTTATACATACTTGTTCTGTCCATTCTGTCAAGAAGCGTAGCCATGAACCAGCGTATATTAAGATACGATATCTCACGGCGGCGGCGCTCTTTTGCGGAATCACTCTGAAGAACCGGAGTCTCGGCAATAGTCTGCCGGTATGCGTTATCAGCGTATTCTTCCATATTCAGGCTGTTTATCAGCTCATCGTCCAATAGAATCTGTCGTGCAGACATGTCATATGACCACGGAAATGCGTCCGTGGAAAATGCGTTCTCATTGTGAAACCAAGGATATCCTCCGAATATCTCATCTGCGCATTCACCGGTAAGCGTTACTTTATTATAATTTTTAACTTCAGAACAGAAATAGAGCATTGAAGATTCTACATCTGCCATACATGGAAGGTCGCGTGCCCTTACTGCTTTATAGAGGTAATCAGCCTGCTGCCTGCTTGAGCATTCGAGAAAACGGTGCCTTGTTCCTGTATAGTCTGCCATCTCTTCCACGTATGGGCGGTCACGGCTTGGCTGGAAGCTGTTTGCTTTAAAATAACGGTCATTGCCTGTAAAATCAAAAGAAAATGTATTGAGCTGTAATCCCTGTTTGTGGAGCTCTTCCGCACATATTGAGGTTACGATGCTTGAATCTACTCCGCCTGATAGAAATGTGCTTATCGGAATATCGGATAACATCTGCATTTTGATGGCATCTTTTATAAGCCATGAAGTTTTTTCAATGGTTGTTTCGAGAGAATCTGTATGTTCGTGGCTTTCGAGCTTCCAGTAAAAATGCTTATCACAGCGTTCATTTTCAAATGTTATACATTGTCCTGGCATGACTTCAAAAATATTTTTAAAGATCCCTCTGCCGTGTGTCCGGGCAGGACCAAGTGCAAAAACCTCACAGAGTCCGTCGCGGTCTATTATGTGTGGTATCCCCGGATATGCAAATATTCCCTTGATTTCAGATGCAAATACAAGAGTGTTTTCATAATGTGTATAAAACAGAGGTTTTACTCCAAGTCTGTCGCGGAACAAAATGAGTCGGTTATGGTTTTCATCTAATATGGCGGCAGCAAATATGCCATTAAGACATTTGATAAAATCACTGCCATGGCGCATGTAGCCTTCAAGAATGACTTCTGTGTCACTGGCAGTGTCAAATGTGGCGCCTTCTGCCTTGAGTGCTGAACGGAGTTCTTTCATATTATAAATTTCACCATTATATGAAATTGCATATTTCAGTCCCCCGTGGCTCTTCACAAGTGGCTGCGAACCGTTAACGAGATCTATAATGGCAAGCCTCACATGCGCAAGGCCACAGCAATCGCACAGATATGTCCCGTTACCATCAGGTCCGCGGTGAAACTGTGTACGGTTCATGTCGTTGAGAATGCTGATCCAGTGCGGGGATTCCGAAGAATATCCACCGTTAATATTGTAAAAACCGGCTATTCCACACATGGAGCACCTCCGATTACCGGCTGAATCTGGCGGCCTTCAAGAGCAGCCTCAATCGACGGAATAAGAAGTTCTGTACGTGATATCATGGAATTAGGCTTTTTCCTGGGATTATCCTGTGCAAAAGGTATGAAGAATATGTGTTTTGTGTTCATAAGTATTCCTATGTTTTTCATATTCATGCCAAGAGCATCATTGGTTGACAGTGATATCAGCAGAGGCCTGTTATTGCGAAGATGAGCCTTGGCAGCCATAAGTGCAGGAGTGTCTGTTATTCCGTTAGCAAGTTTGGCTATAGTGTTGCCGGTGCAGGGAAGAAGTACGAGTATATCAAACATTTTTCCGGGACCTATAGGTTCTGCATCGGGAATTGTAAGTATTGGCGGATATCCGGTTATATCTGTGGCAAGCTTTAAGAACTTATCTGAACTGCCAAAACGGCTGTCTAATGAGGCGGCCGAATTAGAAAATATAGTTCTTACGGAAGCACCCTGCCGTACAAGACTTTCCATCTGTGTAAAAGTTTTTTCGTAAGTACAGAATGAACCTGTTATTGCAATTCCGATATTCTTTCCTTTTAAAGACATAAGTTAAGCTCCATTTCCAGGACGTGTAAACGCCTATATACTACAAATTACTACATTCGGATGTCAGTGAGTCTATTATTCCGGCGAGCATTATGCCGCTTGACATGGGGGCGTATTTCCCCGGGAGTCCGGGATACATATGTGCATTAATACCGGCAATGCAGGCAGCGTTGAAATCTGTTCCTCCACCTGAGGCTATATCTATAATTGTGGTGTTTTTATTGAGCATGCGTATTATGTCTGAGGTGATTATCCCGGATGGGACAGTATTAAAAATAAAGTCGTATACGGCAGCATTCTGACCAAAACCGGATATTGTACGGCAGCAATATCCGAATGAGCCGGCCATAGCAAGTTCACGGCTGTCATTGGAATATATGTCTGTAATACAGTGCATGCCGCTAAGACGGTCTGCAATTGCGCGGCCGCAGCGACCGTAACCAAGGACTGCACAACGGCTTTTACACAGGTTAACAGGACTTCCTTTTATGGCCTCACACAGTGCGCCTTCTGCGGTTGCAATGGAATTATATATTGCCAGATTTTCATTTTTCATAAGGTCATATACAGACACATCTTTTGCAGTAAGTTCTGACTTAAGCTGTGGGCTTATGCAGCCTGCGATAAGATGCTGCCCGGGATGAAGCTGATTAACAAGCATCCGGATAGTTACATCAGTATTAGCAAGCTTTGACTCAAAAACGGAAAAATCCGATGTAATGGGAACCGGGCATATTATATATTCGGATGAACCGGCGGCTATCTCCCAGAATGCCGCACGGTCGGCAGTGCATTCGAGTCCAAAAGATATAACGCTGTGACCGCGCGATACAAGTTCATCGGCAAGATATACCTGTCTTTTATCTCCGCCGATAACAGCATATTCATAATCCAATATCGATGCTCCTTTTTGTCTTTATTTATTATATGCATGCAAGTTTGGTATTGGCAGCGAAAAAAAATAAAAAAATTGACCTTTAAAAGACAACCAGAGATTATAAAACGGGGCGTTTTTGGTGATGAATAAACAATTGGTGACCTGAAAACTGCAATTGGTGCCAAAAGCAACACAAGAGCAAAAATTTCTGCTATAGTATATAAAGCTGTTGCAGGCATGATGCAATGGCTGACGCTTTTCTGTGATTTTAGCGGATCCTGACAGGCGTTAATACATTACTGAAGATTCATAGAATACAAAAGATAAATTTCCGTGAAAAGAATATATTCAGTCTGCAAATAACAAATCTTTTTAGTCTTTTTAGTAATCCCAAAATGTAGGTCCAAAATGTAAAATAATGGCAAACAAATATTCGCATTAATATTGACAAAACCATAGCACTGCGTTAATATTACTTTATAAAGAACAGATATTCGATCACCTGAGTTTGGATAATATGCATATAACAGATTTTGCAAATATTTGTTTTGAATCATGAAACGGAGCGTAATATGGTAATACAGGAACAATTGTCATTACAACAAAAGCTGGAGATATTGTCAGATGCAGCTAAGTATGATGTGGCATGTACATCCAGCGGAGTTGACAGGAAGAACAACGGCATGGGCATAGGTAATGCGGCTGCATGTGGAATATGCCACAGTTTTTCGTCTGATGGGAGATGCATCTCTTTGCTGAAGATACTGCTTACCAATGAGTGTATATACGACTGCCGGTACTGTATCAATCGTTCATCTAATGATGTTGTAAGGGCAGCTTTTACCCCTGAAGAGATATGTACACTTACCATGCAGTTTTACAGACGTAATTATATAGAAGGGCTTTTCTTAAGCTCAGGAATAATCGGTTCTCCGGATAATACCATGAGACTTATGTGTGAGACCGTAATTATGCTCAGAAGCAGATATAATTTTGGTGGTTATATTCATCTTAAAGGTATCCCGGGTGCCTCACAGGATTACATAGATCTCGCGGGATGGTACGCGGACAGGATGAGTGTTAATCTTGAACTGCCGACGGCAGATGGTCTCAAGCAGCTTGCACCACATAAGAGCAGGAAGAATATTCTTACGCCTATGCGTAGAATACAGAAGCAGATTATAGCCAATGGCAATATATTGCTTGGGGAAGATTCGGCACATTATGGTAAGGCATCATTACATGGCGGGGCAGAAGCATCAGCCGATGTCAGGGCAGAGATGTCTGACAGCATTCTGTCGGAACATGGCGGCATGCTCCATAATATTAATGACATATCACCCGGAGGAGCACTGTCTGTAGTTAAGGGGAGAGGTGCCAATACAAGATATGCACCGGCAGGTCAGAGTACACAGATGATAATAGGCGCAACTGAGGAATCGGATTATCATATAGTCACAGTGGCAGAAGCTCTGTATCAGAAGTTTGATCTTAAGAGAGTATTTTATTCTGCATTTATCAATGTCAATCATGACAGCAGCCTTCCGGCACAGCCTGATGGCGAAGGTGTGCCGCTTCTCAGGGAACACAGACTTTATCAGGCTGACTGGCTTATGCGGTATTATGGATTTAAGTCATATGAACTGTTATCAGAACAGAAGCCTAACTTTAACGTGCTGCTTGACCCTAAGTGTGACTGGGCAATAAGCCATCTTGAGTTGTTTCCGGTAGAGATTAACAGAGCAGATTATTACACACTTCTAAGAGTCCCGGGAATAGGTGTTACATCCGCAAGGAGAATTGTTAAGGCAAGACGTTGTGCCATACTGGGATTCGACGATCTGAAGAAGATGGGAGTTGTGCTTAAGAGGGCACTGTATTTTATAACATGTAATGGCAGAATGATGTACAACACGAGAATAGATGAGGACTATATAACGAATGGACTTATTGGCGTGGAGAAGCTTAATAATTATCAGATAGAGCATCATCATAGTTACCGGCAGCTTTCGCTGTTTGATGATACGATAGGAGACGTTAAGTTATGGCAGAAGAACGCATGATATTCCGTTGTGAGGACAGTGTTGATGGAATATTTACAGCTATATATAAGGCATGGGAATATGGAACATCGAGAAGCAGTGTAGAGCTTAATATATGTGCAACGATGAAGCTTTTTGTACAGTATGCCGATGTTGAGGCAGATTATGGGATTGCTTTAAAAGTAGCTGATACTATAAGAAACAGGCTGTCGGAAGAAGTCTATAACATAGTATGGCGGGCGGCTTTATCGGATGGGGCTGATAAGGCAGAGCATATATACAGATTCCTACGGAAGGGTTTTAGAATGGGAGCATCAGTAATTGATTACAGGCAGGATGAAGATGTGAATGCTGTGTGCAGAATGTCTGAATACGCAGGCAGGGAAGCTCATAAGTATACAGGATTTGTAAGATTTGAAGAGAATGTGAACGGAGTGCTTATAGCACGGATTGCTCCGAAGAATAATATTGTGCCGCTGATTGCAGATCATTTTGCGGACAGATTAAGACAGGAGAACTGGATTATAGCAGATGTGAACCGGGGATGTGCTGCAATTCATAGGGCATATATGGAACCTGTTATTATGATGGGAATATCAGGTGACAGTATAGCGGCTCTGACAACCGAATCAGCAGATGAGACTGAATTTAAAAAACTGTGGAGCAGTTTTTTAAATTCAGTCACAATAGAAGAACGCCGCAACAGAAGGCAGCAGATGACAATGATGCCATTAAGATATCGTACATTTATGAGTGCAGAACGATAACCGTATATTAATATTATTTCAATTCGTTGCGAAGCTGTCTTGCAGCTTCAACCAGATTGATGAGACTGGCTTTTGTCTCGTACTCTCCACGTGTCTTGAGACCGCAGTCAGGATTTATCCAGAGCTTGTCTGAATCGATTTTTGTAAGCATTTTGTTAACGGCAGCCTTAATCTCATCAACTGAAGGAATTCTTGGAGAGTGGATGTCATATACACCGGGACCGACTTCAGTCTGGAAGTTATCAGCTTTTAATGCGTCAAGAATCTGAAGATCGGAGCGTGATGCTTCAAATGTTATTACATCAGCATCCATAGCGTCTATTGCCGGAATTATATCTGTGAATTCGCTGTAGCACATATGAGTGTGGATCTGCGTATCAGGCTTCACTCCGCTGTGAACAAGCCTGAAGGCAGGAATTGCCCAGTCAAGATAATCATCATACCAGTCGCTTTTCCTGAGAGGAAGCTTCTCTCTAAGAGCAGCTTCGTCAATCTGGATAATGCGGATACCGTTGGCTTCAAGATCAAGCACTTCATCTCTGATGGCAAGTGCAATCTGCATTGTAGAGTCTTTAAGTGAGATATCTTCTCTTGGAAATGACCAATTGAGTATTGTAACCGGCCCGGTAAGCATACCCTTCATAGGTTTGCAGGTAAGAGACTGGGCATATACTGACCAATCAACAGTCATAGGCTTTTCTCTTGATATATCGCCCCATATTACAGGGGGCTTAACACAACGTGTACCATAAGACTGTACCCATGCTTTTTCGGTGAATAGGAATCCATTAAGGCATTCACCGAAGTATTCAACCATGTCATTACGTTCATATTCGCCATGAACAAGTACATCAAGGCCGATATCTTCCTGAAGCCTGACACATTCAGCTATCCTGCTGCGGTTGAATGCAACATATTCTTCCTTTGATATTCTGCCTTTTTTGTATGCAGAGCGGTTAGCTTTGACAGCCTTTGTCTGCGGGAAGGAACCTATTGTAGTTGTTGGCAGTACAGGCAGCCTGAAAGTATCTTTCTGAATTTTAAGACGTTCGGCACGCTTTGGAAGACGTGTATACTCATTGTCAGTCACTTCCGTAAGGCGTTTTGTAACAGCCTCATTGCCGCAGTTACGGCCATTGGCGAATAATTCACAATTGGCAGCATATTCAGGAATATCATTATAAGAATCAAGGTCAGCAAGAACCTTTAATTCGCGGAGCTCATCAAGCTTTTCCACTGCGAAAGCAAAGTGGCTTGTGTATTCATGACCGAGTATGCTTTCATTAGCCAGTGTGTAAGGTACATGCTGGAGAGAACACGATGTACCGAGAACTATATTATTAGCACCTATGAGCTTTTTGAGCAATGTGAGAGTGTCTAAAGTGCCGGCATAATGATTTTTCCATATATTTTTTCCGTTTACAAGACCTGCAAAAAGCAGTTTATCAGAAGGGAAACCATACTTTTCTACTAACGATAATGACTGACGGCCTTCTGCAAAGTCAATACCGATTCCGTCAAAAGGCATTGTTACGGCTTTGCTGTATATATCGCGTATGTCTCCGAAGTATGTCTGCAAGAGAATATTGCAATTCTGCTTATTGGCAAGAATAGAATCATATATTCTGCTGAATAGTATAATATCAGCATCATTCATATCATGTACAAGGAATGGCTCATCAAACTGGATCCATGATACACCGGCCCCGGAGCATTTGCCAATCAGTTCAATATATGCATTTATAAGATCACCGGCATAATGCTCTGCAGAATATTGTCCTGTATATCTTGCGAGTTTAAGGAATGTATAAGCACCTGTGATTACGACTTTGGCATTAATTCCGGCTTTGCGTGCTTCAAGATAGTCATCAAGAGGTTTTGTGCCTGTAAGCTGTATTGTTGTATCATCATCGATTTCGGGAACGATATAGTGATAATTAGTATTAAACCATTTTTTCATTGCAAGAGCTCTGACATCACCATTAGAGCCCTGATAACCACGTGCCATTGAGAAGTAGGTGTCAAGAACGGAGAGGCCGAGAGCTTTATATCTTGCCGGTATTACATTGAACAAAACTGCGGTGTCAAGGACTGTGTCATAGAATGAAAAGTCATTGCATGGTATATAGTCAATAAGGGCATCTTTTTGTGACTGCCAGTGAGCCCTGCGAAGTGTGCCGGCTGTCTGGCGGAGTTCGGTTTCAGATATCTCATTTCTGAAATATGCTTCTTCTGCAAATTTAAGTTCACGAAGTGAACCGATTCGTGGGTAACCAATAACTGATGTTTTCAATTTTATACTCCTGTCCGGGAATTACATATGTATCCCTGTTATTATTGCCATACGAATCCACGGAGCCTTCATGAATTGTGTTTATATCAGAACTTAATCGGAAGGTCCTGAATATCTGCGGCACTTTGTGCCTGCAGAATTGGGATTGGTATGAGTGTTGTCAGAATGTATTATAGATTGAAAACTGATATAAGAAAAATACTTTTGAATTACAGTTTGATATAGAAAAAAGCTATGACAATTACAGGCAGTAACGCTTCAATGCATCAATATATACTTCACCGAGACGGCTTGGAATGCATTTTTCATGTGTTATGTATCCTATGCGCATATTGCCTTCAGCTTCGAGAGGAATTGCAATAATATCAGCACCGTTGAGTTCTTCATCGATTATTCCGCTGCATACAGTATAGCCGTTAAGACCTATGAGAAGGTTGAATAATGTTGCACGGTCACGTACACGTATGTTTTTTGGACGCTCAACAGAACTGAATATCTCTTCCGAGAAGTAGAATGAATTGTGATCACCCTGCTCGAATGAGAGATAAGGATAAGGCGCAAGTTCATCCATTGTAACTGATTTCCTGCCTGCAAGAGGGTTGTGCCTGCTTATGAATATATGAGGCTGTGCTACAAACAGTTCATTGAAGGCAAGTCCGTTGGCCTTCAGTATCTTGCAAAGAACAGTATCATTGAAGCTGTTAAGATACAGAACCCCGATTTCACTCTTCATCTTGGCTACATCATCTATAATCTCATAAGTCTGGGTCTCACGGATACTAAAGTCATATTCGTCATGACCGAACTGCTTTATCAGATCAACAAAAGCGTTGACAGCGAATGAGTAATGCTGGGTTGATACGCAGAATCTCTGCTTGCCGCCAATGCCATGCTTGTATCGGTCCTCAAGGAGGTTAGCCTGTTCTACAACCTGCCGGGCATAACCTAAGAAGGCTTCGCCGTCCTTTGATACAATGATACCTTTGTTAGTGCGGTCGAATATCCTGATGCCCATCTCTTTTTCAAGCTCATGTATTGCATTGGAAAGACTTGGCTGTGATATAAACAGTGCGTTGGCAGCCTCAGTCATAGTTCCAGTCTCAGCTACTGTTATGATATATCTTAACTGCTGTAATGTCATATTGCGTACCGGTCCTTTATCTGAATATTCTTATATAATGTGATGGATGCAAAAGTCAACAGTATCATTATACAGTATTTTAAAGAATGTTGCATGGAAATCTTGTACATAGTACATCAGATGTGATATTTTATATCAGTATAGGAGCATTTATGGAAGAAAAATATAATTATTATAATGATGATTTTGTAATATGCCGTGCGTCAATGGATGATGCCGGTCTTATATATGACATGATGATGGAAGTGTATTCCGGGCTTGAAGATAAGTCAGTCCTTGTATGCGGTGATATTGACTATGTGAGGCGTAATATTGAAGATACGGGATTTGCACTTATTGCATATCACAAAGAAAGTATGACAATGGAACCGGCAGGAACATTTGTTTTTGAATATCCCGGGGAATCAGAAGATAATCTTGGTAATGATATAGGACTTACTAAGGAAGAACTTTTAAAAGTAGTGCATATGGATACAGTTGTTGTACGGAGTAAGTTCAGGGGGCATCATCTGCAAAAGAGAATGCTTGAAGAAGGCGAACGGCAGATTGATAATAACAGATACAGGTATCTTATGGCAACGGCAGCTCCGTATAACAAACCAAGCCTTAATACATTTTTGGGAAGCGGATACAGAATAATGAAAGTTAAGAAAAAGTATGGCGGGGTGGCAAGAGCCATACTGTTAAAAGAAATCTGAATATATATCAGCAGGAACGGAGAAGATGATGGGAATAACATTAGAAGAATTAAAGAAGCTTGACAAGGATACCTACAGTATAATAGATAACAGCGATGAATCACACTTAGACAGCGCCGCATAGCCCGGGGCAATATGAGGACATG
>ERZ1023633.146-NODE-146-length-29781-cov-12.765054_pt1 | contig 29781 bp, 16 predicted proteins | sample MGYA00380333_ERZ1023633 | MGnify/ENA primary metagenome ERZ1023633 (study PRJEB33179, sample SAMN07448972) | human gut metagenome | biome: Human-gut; feature: Human associated habitat; material: Faeces | host: Homo sapiens | place: India: Bhopal | collected...
GGCAGACCCTCCCGTGAGCAGATCGCGGCTTTTCACTCACGAGACTGCCGCGAAAGACACACGAGGCAACCGCGGCGCTTTTTCAGCGAGCTACGGGGACTCTATGGAAACTCTACGGGCGCTCCTCGATGCCGCCGAGGTTCGACCAGAGCCAGTGGGACTCGTAATAGGACTTAGTGCCTTTAGGAACCGTCACCTTGACGGCTGAGCGGTCTGTGCCGTTAAAGGAAAAAGATGACGGGTCGCTCATGTTTGTTGTTATCTCGTCAACATCCTCCTTGGTCTTCCAGTTCAGCTCAAGTTCCAAAGGAGTTTTGCATGACACAAATGTGTGAACGTCTATGGATTTGACAGACTCAGGGATAACTATCTTATCAACATTTGTTCGACGAATAGAATATTCTCCAATCTTCGTAGTGCCTTCCTTTATCACCACCGTACCGGTCTTCTTTTCAGGAATCCAACTCAGAATCTCTCTCTCCGACCCACGTGCATATACAAAGCCTCGTCATACAGATAGTAGTGGTTCTCTTGACCTTCCCTCGGCGCGGTTGTGGTAATCTCAAGTTTAGAACAACCAGTAAACACCGGATTTGACTCAATCCTTTCTAACGTGGAAGGTAAAATGACACGTTCAAGATTCCCGCAAGCAAAGAAGGCATAGGCTCCGATCTTATATATCCCCTCCGAGATAGTGACTTTCCTTAGATCACCGCACCCTTCAAAGGCCCTATTCCCGACCCCTTTGACGGTATAGGTAATCCCGTCATACTCAACCGTACCGGGAACCACGACATCTCCCGAATACTTGCCTCCGCCCGGGTTACCGGTCACCTCGACGAAATCCATAGAGTAACCTTCGGCGGTCTTGTAGAACAGGCCGCCAACCTCGAACCCGGAAGAGAATTCCTTCACGGTGACGGTGCAGCCTGACCTGAAGCCGCCGTCCTCGGTGACAGCGCTGACCTTGGCCACACCCGTCGAAACGGCTCTCACGTTGCCGTCGGAATCGACCGTGGCCACGGACGGGTTATCCGACTCCCACCTCACATTGCGGTTAGTGGCATTGGACGGGGCGACCGTGCAGGTAAGTTTGGTTGTGCCGTTCGCGCCGATCGTCACGGACCACGGCTTGACATCCACACCTGTCACCGGAACCGCCTTGGCCTTCACCGTCACCTTGCAGGTCGCCGTCTTCCCGCCGTCCTCGGTCGTCACAGTGACCACAGCCTCGCCGGCCTTCACGGCAGTCACCCTGCCGTCGCCGCCGACCGTGGCGACTTCCGTCTTGTCCGAACTCCACGTCACCTTCCGGTTGTCAGCGTTGTCAGGCTTCACCGTGACCGTAAGCGTCTCCGTCTCGCCCTCGGTCAATGTCAGCTCGGTCCTGTCCAGGGACACATCCGTCACGTTTACCGCCTTGGCCTTCACCGTCACTGCGCAGGTGCCGGACTTGCCCTCCGCCGTCGCGGTGACGGTCGCGGTGCCGGGTCTGAGGCCATGGACGGTGCCGGCCTTGTCAACAGTGGCGACGCTCCGGTCGGACGACGACCACGCCACGGCCCTGTCGGACGCGGCTTCGGGAGAGACACTGGCGGACAGCACCGCAGATTCGCCCTCTATGATCTCTATCCGGGACGGGGTGACGGCCACGGATGAGACTCCGACAGTCTCCTCCTTCTTACCGCAGGAGGAGATGAGAAGGATGGCGGCGGCAGCCGTCAGCAGCGCGCGCCGTGTGTGTAAAAACGCTCATATCGATTGATGTTTTGGTTATAGTCTCGTGAGTCCTATGAGTTCAGCAATGCTTTGGTAAATAACTTGGCGACCATCGGTCACCCTTTCGGTCTGTATCCCGCTCCTGCCTTGCGTCACCGGCACGGGACGTGACGCCGTGTGGCAGGCTTCAGGACAAAAATAATAAAAATTTCCAAATATCAAACGAATATGCCGGATATAATGGCCGATATAATGGCCGCACGACCATACGACCGACCCCCCTGAACCCCTCCAACGACAGGAGCAGGGGGCGGCGCCGAGCTCTCCGGGAACGATGACGCCTGACTGTCCCGCACCCGAAGGTGACGCGCGGCACAGTCAGGCGACTCTTCCGCGCCTTCCCGTTGCCCAAGGGCGCAGGGCAGAATGAAGTATGGATGAAGGAAACCCTTCGGCAACGAAAACCATACTTATCGTTGCCCGAGGGTACAGCACGGCTCTCTTGGGCGACACTTTCGTACATCTTCGTCGCCCGAGGGCGCAGCACGGCTCTCTTGGGCAACACTTTCGTACTTTATCGTCGCCCGAGGGTGCAGCACGGCTCACTTGGGCAACACTTTCGTACATCTTCGTCGCCCAAGGGTGCAGCACGGCGCGCTTGAGCGACACCTCCGCGCGTTTCCGCCGCCCGAAGGTACTGGGCAAAAGACGTAAGGTTGAATCTGACAAAAAAAAGAAGAAGTCTCCCAAAAAAACGAGGGAGACTTCGGTCGGGTGCCCAAAGCCGGGCTCGAACCGGCACGTCTTTAAGGGACATTGGATTTTGAGTCCAACGCGTCTACCAATTCCGCCATTCGGGCATATTCAGGCAGTAGACTTTCCTTTGGAAACTTCGCACTTCCGCTGCACTTCCGCTTCAAAGGATTGCAAAGTTATTGAATTTCCTCCGATATTCCAAAACATTCAACAAAAAGCTTATGCGAAAAAACGCGTAATCACTCTTGTCCGGCAAAAAGCACTTATACCGGATAAGTAACCTTCAAACAATAAGCCGCATCATATTAAGGAATCTTTTCGGTCTATTTCTCTTTTTTCATCAGTCATGTGCCACCGGCACACTCCTTCTTCGAAAAAGATCTATCCTCGAAAATCTTCTCTTAGAAACAGTTTTGAATTGTTTGTTTGAAGGTTAAGAGCAAGCTCCCCCCCCCAGACTGTCTGAAAAGTCTCGGCGAGAGCAGAAAAGTCTGTACCCCACTACAGGGGCGACAACGAATTTTCAATCCTCGGAGGTGGTAATTAGACTTTTAAGACAGTCTCCCCCTGCTGCCCACCTCGGCAACCCGGACAAGTTCGATTGCCCTCGGTTCGGGCTCTGGGTTGAGAGTGAAAAACTTCAGGTTCGACCGCTTCTTCCAAGGAAGATAGCGAGCGGTGCCGTCTGACTGAAGAAGCGGGAATAAAATGAAGATTTTTTCACCTCAAAGAACATTTCAAACAATTCAAAACAGCTTCTTAATCTGAAGTAACTTATTATTTTCATGTTCCTAAACACCGCTGTCGATGCATCTTATCCGGTGGAAAGCCGTTTGGCCGGACAAACGTAACCGTTGATGTGACTTGTCCGGCGATATGCTTGTTTGCCGGACATTTTACGGTTCAGAAGGAACGGCCTTCCTGATCAGATAGGCAAAAGGTGCCTACGCTCTGATTCACTGCGCATCATTTTTTCTGAAAAATCGATTCGGCTTATGAGGAAAACTGATTATATTTGTACGGTTTAAGCCGACAGCCACCACAAGAGTTGTGGTTTCAGGCACGGGATCCGCGACCGTCCGACTTGCGGAAATGACATAGAGCTTTGACCCGGAAACGGGAGACGAAACATATCATATTTTACGAAATTATTAAGCTCAACAAAATGAAGCACTTTTCTTTACCAAAGGACGGTGGATTGATTGAGGAGAACCTGCCTAAGAGCATTCTCCATTCCTACGAGAAGATCACCACCGAGATTTCCGATGACGCGAACATCGGAAGCGACAAGGTGGCAGACATTATTGTCAAAGCCATCAAAGACCACGAAAGGGCGGCTCTTCCGCGTCCTTTCAAACTCGGTTTGACCACAGGAACCACACCTGTGTCCCTCTACAGCAACCTGACAGAGCAGTTCAAGGAAGGCAAGGTCTCCTTCGCCAATGTCGAGGTGTTCTCCATTGATGAATATTACCCATACGGCAGCGACTCCGTCCAGAGCCGCAACCACAGGCTCCACGCCGAATTCCTTGACAATGTGGATGTCAAAAAGGAGAACGTGCATATTCCTGACGGAACAGTCTCAAAGGAAGAGGTATCCGACTATTGCGCCGAGTTTGACAAGATCGCCAGAGGTCTCGACCTGCTTGTGATCGGTGTCGGCGAAGGCGGCCAGATCGGTTTCAACGAGGCCGGCTCGTCAGAGAAGAGCCGCACACGCACCGTTCCGCTCTCATACCAGTCCAGAAAGAGACAGGCCCGCAATTTCAACGGCGACATTTCCGTCACCCCTAAGACCGCCATCACGATGGGCATCGGCACGATGATGAGCGCCCGCAGGATCATCCTTATGGCCTGGGGCGAGGACAAGGCGGCTGTGGTAAAGAAAGTCGTGGAGGGCGACATCGATCCGGCCTGCCCCGCCACCTGGCTTCAGGAACACGACAACATCACATTCTACACTGACGAGATGTCAGCCTCTATGCTGACCAGACTCGTCGCACCTTGGATGGTCGGTCCTTGCCAGTGGACACCATGCCTGATCCGCAAGGCCGTCGTTTGGCTCTGCCAGAAGGTTCATAAGCCAATCCTCAAGCTGAAGCAGCAGGACTATTTCGAGAACTCCCTCGGAGAGCTCATCGAACTCTACGGGCCGTTCGACAAGATCAACATAGACGTTTTCAATGACTTCCAGCACACCATCACCGGATGGCCGGGCGGAAAGCCTGACGCTGACGACACCACAAGGCCTGTCAAGTCAACTCCGTTCCCTAAGAAGGTCCTGATTTTCTCCCCTCACCCGGACGATGACGTGATCTCCATGGGAGGCACATTCATCCGTCTCGTGCATCAGGGACACGACGTGCACGTGGCCTACGAGACCTCCGGTGACCTGGCAGTGCACGATGACGTTGTGCTTCAGCATATGGACGCCGCCTACCAGCTTGGATTCGGAGACAAGTTCGACGAGGTAAAGAAAATCATCGACTCAAAGAAGCCTGGTGAGCCTGAGCCTAAGGAGCTTCTCGCCATCAAGGCGGCCATCCGCCGCAGCGAGGCCAGAGGAGCGGACAGAAGCTTCGGCCTCAACGACAACACCAATGTCCACTTCCTCAACCTGCCGTTCTACGAGTCGGGCGGAGTGACGAAACTGCCTCGCACACAGAAAGACCTTGACATTATCAAGGAGCTGATCGTCAGGATCCACCCTGACCAGATCTACATGGCAGGTGACCTCGCCGACCCTCACGGAACGCACAGGGTCTGCACCGAGGCCGCCCTTGAGGCCATCGAACAGCTCAAGGAGGAAGGCAACGACTGGCTGAACGACACCACGATCTGGCTCTACAGAGGTGCCTGGATGGAGTGGGAGCTCTGGAGAGTGGACATGGCCGTTCCGCTCAGCCCTGACGAGCTCATCGAGAAGCGCCACGCCATCTTCCGCCACCTTTCCCAGAAAGACATCGTTCCGTTCCCGGGCGATGACCCGAGGGAGTTTTGGCAGAGGGCCGAGGAGCGCACACAGAACACCGCAAGGTTATATGACGAACTCGGAATGGCCGAATATCAAGCCATCGAAGTTTTCCTAAAATTGAAATAACATATTAAAAGAATATCATCATGAAAGTAATCATCAGAGACACAAAGAAGGAAGGCTCTATCTGGGCCGCCCACCACATTGCCGCCGCCATCAAGGCAAAGGCTGAGAAGACCGACAAGCCATTCGTACTCGGACTGCCTACCGGCTCCACTCCTCTGGATGTCTATGCCGAGCTCGTCAGAATGTACGAGGCCGGAGAGATCTCCTTCAAGAATGTCATCACATTCAACATGGATGAATATGTAGGGCTTCCTGAGAGCCATCCGGAGAGCTACCACAGCTTCATGCACAAGAATCTGTTCGACAAGGTGGACGTTCCGGCCGGCAACATCCACATCCTCAACGGCAACGCTCCTGATCTCGCCAAAGAGTGCGAGGATTACGAGAAGGCCATCGTGGCTGCCGGAGGAATCGACCTGTTCCTCGGCGGAGTCGGCGAGGACGGACACCTCGCGTTCAACGAGCCGTTCTCTTCCCTCAACTCCAGGACAAGGGTCATGACCCTCACCCAGGACACTCTCGAGGTAAACTCCCGTTTCTTCGACAACGATGTGAACAAGGTTCCTAAACAGGCCATGTCAGTCGGTGTCGCCACAGTGTGTGGTGCCAAGGAGGTTCTCGTCCTCGCTTTCGGCGGCAAGAAGGCCAAGGCTGTCAAGGACGCCATCGAGGGACCTGTAAGCCACTATGTCACCCTCTCTGCCCTTCAGCTGCACGAGAATGGTGTCGTTGTGCTTGACGAGCCGGCCGCCGGTGAGCTCAAGGTCAACTCTTACCGCTATTTCAAGGCCGTTGAGGCTGCCGAGAACAAATAGTGCGTGGAGACTAACAACTTGTAAATCAGAATAATAAACATTATCCTCCCGCCATATCCGACGGGAGGATATTCATTAAAAGCCAATCAATCAGCATGTTATCCTCCACAATCATCGCGGCGCTCCTGGCCATTGGCAGCGCTTTGGGAAGCAATGGGTATGGCAATACGATAGACAGTCGCTTCGACAAGCTCAGCGACCGGACAGACAAGTACACCTTATATCAAGTCATAAGCCAACCGGACGCAGTCCCTGCCGAAGCGACCGATAACCTGGTACCAAGCCAACCGGACGCTGAGCCTGTCGAAGCGTCCTTATCTTCCAGCGAAAGTCCGGCACAGGAATATTCAGTAAAGGAACGGTGCGAGCGTTACACAATGAAAAATCAAGGACTTGAGCGGGAATATTACCTCTACCGTCCGGAAGGATTGAAGGCCGGGGCTCCTCTCGTGATAGTCCTGCACGGCTACGGCGGCTCGGCCCTCAAGGGAAAGAAAGCGATGATGGATGTCGCCGACAAGAACGGATTCGCTGTCTGCTACCCTCAGGGAATAAAGGATCCGAAAGGTAAACCGGGCTGGAATGTCCGCTACCCTTCACAGGAAGGAATGAAGACCGATGATGTCAAGTTCCTCATCGCCCTTTCCAAAGAACTCCAGAAGAGATTCGATCTCAGTCCAAAGAATACATTCCTCACCGGAATGTCCAACGGCGGCGACATCATCTACCTGATCGCGATGCGTGCTCCGAAAGCCTTCAAGGCCATGGCCTCGATAGCCGGACTGCAGTTCAACTGGATGGAGACGGAATATTCCTACAAGCATCCGCTTCCTTTCATGGAGGTTCACGGCACACAGGACCACACTTCCGAATGGCTCGGCGACCCGGAGAACAAAGGCGGCTGGGGAGCGTACATTCCCGTTCCGGCGGCGGTCAGCAGAATCATCGCTGTTAACGGTTGTACCGAGGAATATGTCACCGAGCTTCCTCGCCGCGAGGGTCGTAACCAGGTCACCCTCTATCAGTTCAAGGCCGGCAGGCCGGCGGTGAAAGGCGGCAGACCCACCGAAGTCTGGCTCTACAAAGTCGAAGGCGGCAACCATTCCTGGTCCGACAAGGATATGGACACCTGCTCCGAAATCTGGCGTTTCTTCAGCCAGTGGATTGACTAAAATGGCTTAACTAAAAGCCACATCTCTGAGGCCACATCGCTCTGACGCCAGGCACAAATCCGCAATTCATTGAATGTCAGAAGGTGTAACATCACCTTTTGACATTCAATATTTTACAAAGCAGTGCCCTCCAAATCCGCCTGGCAGCATTTACAAATATATTCATTTACAATCAGTTGACAATTATACCCAAAATTTTGTGAATGTGGGGCAAAAAGGCTAACTTTGTGATAGTCTTAAAAAGAACTTGCAAAGATGTCCAATTACCGCATTTTCGTGGAGAAACACCCGGAGTTCCAGGTGGAGGCAAAGAGCCTCCTGGGGGAACTCAACGAGAACCTGCAGCTGGAGCTGAAAACGCTTCGGCTGCTTAATGTTTATGACTTGTTCGGATTCACGCCCGATCTTCTGGAGAAGAGCCGCTACAGCGTCTTCGGAGAGATTGTGACCGACTCTGTCACAGATTCGATCGATCTGGACGGAGCGAAGTACATCGCAGTGGAGTACCTGCCGGGCCAGTTCGACCAGAGGGCGGCCTCGGCTGTGGACTGCGTGCACCTGATCGACCCCACGGCGCGGATCAGCATAAAGAGTTCCAAACTTCTGATCGTGGACTCCGACGCCTCCGAGGAGACGCTTGAGAAGATCCGCCACTACTACATCAATCCGGTGGAATCCCGCGCGAAAGACCTGAGCAAACTGGCCGACACGGAACACGCGGCGGTCAAGCCGGTTCCCGTGCTGGAGGGATTCAGGAATATGAGCGGGGACGATCTGAAAGCATATTGCAAAAAGATGGGCCTTGCGATGAACGCCGACGACCTCGCCGAGGTTGTGAAATATTTCACCGAGGAAGGCAGGGATCCGAACGAGACCGAACTCAGGATTCTGGACACCTACTGGAGCGACCACTGCCGCCACACGACATTCACGACGGAATTGGAAAGCATCGACGTGGAGGATTCCTTCATCAAGGAGGACATCGACGGGACGATGGCCCTGTACCTGAGGATGCGCTCGGAGACAGGCCGCGAGAAGAAGGGACTGAACCTGATGGATATGGCCACAATCGGGGCGAAATACCTCAGGAAGAACGGTTTGCTGGATGACTTGGAGGTCAGCGAGGAGAACAATGCGTGCAGCATATTCATAGATGTGGATGTGGACGGGCAGACCGAGAGATGGCTGCTGATGTTCAAGAACGAGACCCACAACCACCCTACGGAAATCGAGCCGTTCGGCGGGGCCGCCACCTGCCTGGGCGGAGCCATCAGGGATCCGCTCTCAGGACGCTCCTACGTCTATCAGGCAATGCGTGTCACCGGTGCCGGCGACATCTACAAACCTGTCAGCGAGACACTTCCGGGCAAGCTCCCGCAGAAGGTCATCACCAGGAAGGCCGCCCAGGGATATTCCTCCTACGGCAATCAGATCGGTCTTGCGACAACCCACGTCCGCGAGATCTACCACGAGGGCTACACGGCCAAGAGAATGGAGGTCGGAGCGGTTGTCGGAGCGGTGAAGGCCGGGGACGTGAGAAGGGAAAGCCCTAAGGCCGGGGATGTCGTGCTGATGATCGGCGGACGCACCGGACGCGACGGAATCGGCGGTGCGACAGGTTCCTCAAAGGAACACACAGAGGAGTCCCTTGAAACTTGCGGAAGTGAGGTCCAGAAGGGTAACGCTCCGGAGGAGAGAAAGTTGGAAAGGCTTTTCAGAAGGCCTGAGGTCACGAGACTGATAAAGAAATCGAATGACTTCGGAGCCGGCGGAGTGAGTGTCGCCATCGGTGAGCTTGCCGACGGGCTGGACATCTACCTTGACCGTGTTCCGGTGAAATACAGCGGAATGAACTCCACGGAACTGGCCATCAGCGAGTCCCAGGAGCGTATGGCCGTCGTAGTGGAAGCCAAGGACGAGGAGGAATTCAAGGCGCTTTGCCATTCAGAGAATATCGAGGTGACGCACGTGGCCGAGGTCACCGACACCGCCAGAATGAGGATGTTCTACGGCGACAAGGTCGTTGTGGATCTCACCAGAGCGTTCATCGACAGCGCCGGTGCGAAGCATTATTCAAAGGCCACTATCGGAGCGGTCGAGGACAGGGATCCGTTCTTCCGCGACGTACCGGGCAAGGACCTGAAAGAGAGAATGTTCGCCAACCTGCAGGATCCGAACGTGACCTGCCAGAAAGGCCTTATAGAGATGTTCGACTCCACCATCGGCCGTTCCACCGTGCTGATGCCGTTCGGAGGCGAGCTACAGACCACCGAGACCCAGGTCTCAGTGCAGAAACTTCCGGTGAAAGGCTACACCGACACCGCCAGCATGATGGCGTTCGGCTTCAACCCTGACATCTGCGACTGGAGCCCTTACCACGGTGCGGCATATTCATTCATCGAGGCTTGCAGCAAGGTCGTGGCGGCGGGAGGCCATTGGGAGACAATGAGATTCTCTTGCCAGGAATATTTTGAAAGGATGACAGCTGATCCGAAGGTATGGGGCAAGCCGACGGCGGCTCTGCTCGGCGCTCTGAAGATGCAGAAGGAGCTTGGGCTGGCTTCCATTGGAGGCAAGGATTCGATGAGTGGATCCTTCGAGACCGAGGACGGGACAATCCACGTACCGCCGACCCTTATCGCGTTCGGTATCACTCCGGTAAAGGCTGACAAGGTGATCTCTCCGGAACTCAAATGGGAGGGAGACCGCCTCTACCTCGTGAAGCATACGCCGCTCGCTGACAGGATGCCTGACACGGAGCAGCTCAAGAGGAACTGGAATCATATTCAGGAAAAGATAGAGGACGGCACGATCGTGGCCGGTTGGGCGGTAGGATTCGGTGGAGTGGCAGAGGCGCTTTGCAAGATGAGCTTCGGCAACGCGTTCGGGTTCGACGTCAACCTTTCGGAGGACGAGCTGTTCAATCTAAGCTATGGTTCCATCGTGGTGGAGACCGACGGCAGCGCGCTTGATTTCGAGAACGCGGTCGAGATCGGCACCGTAACTTCCGGTGAGGACGGCAACGTCCGCGTGAACGGGACCAAACTTTCCATCTTCGAGATGATGGATTTCAACGCGTCGCTCTTCGAGAAGGTTTACCCCGCAGTCAGCAAGCCAGACTTCAAGAGGCTGCTGCCTAAGGGCATGGAGGGTGTGAAGCCGTTCAAGGCAAAGAAGGCGGATCTTGAATATAAGGGACCGAAGGTCGATAAGGTTATCGCCTACCTTCCGGTGTTCCCGGGCACAAACTGCGACTACGATTCGGCGAAAGCTTTCCGCAAGGCGGGAGCCGAGATCCGCACTTCCGTGTTCCGCAACCTTTCGGACAAGGATGTGTTCGAGTCAATCGCCGAGATGAAGAAGAACATCGAGGATTGTCAGATCCTGATGCTCAGCGGTGGCTTCTCGGCCGGTGACGAGCCGGACGGAAGCGGCAAATTCATCGCCAATGTACTGAACAACAAGGACATCGCGGAGGCGATCGAGGGACTGCTGTCCCGTGGTGGTCTGATTTTAGGAATATGCAATGGTTTCCAGGCACTTGTGAAGTCGGGTCTGCTGCCTTACGGTGAGCTCGGGAAGGTGACCAAAGACTCCCCTACTCTGTTCCGCAATGACATCAACAGGCACATCTCGCAGATGGTGACGACCCGTGTGGCTTCCACAAACTCTCCTTGGCTCAAGGGGATGGCGATCGGGGATGAATATGCTATTCCGGTGAGCCACGGTGAGGGCAAGTTTGTGGTCAGCGAGGAACTCGCGCGTGAGTTGTTCGCCAACGGGCAGGTGGCGTTCCAGTACGTTGATCCGCTGACGGATGAACCGACTATGGAGTCGCCTTACAATCCGAACGGGTCTTACTATGCGATCGAGGGCATCATCAGCCGCAACGGGCAGATACTCGGAAAGATGGGTCACAGCGAGAGGTACGAGAGGAACCTGTTGAAGAACATAGAGGCCGACCTCGAGCAGCCACTGTTCGAGAACGCCGTCAGGTATTTTATCGGGTAATAAATGAAGAGGAATATAATTCACGATGGGGTGTCCATCAAGATCTTCGAGACGGACGACCCGCAGAAGGTGATCATACATTTCACGGATGAGATCACGGCGTTCAACAAGATCAAGAAGGCGGTGATCAAGGACAAGGGGATCTACTGCAACGGAATCTCCTGCGAGATCTCCAGACTGCTGCAGAAGGGAGGAGTGCCCACGCACTTCATCGAGCAGATCTCTGACACTGAGCAGCTTTGCTGGAAATCACAGGTGATCCCGATGGAGGTGATCGTCAGGAATGTGATCGCCGGCTCGATGGCACAGAGACTGGGGCTGGAGGAAGGTATCATCCCGAAGGAGCCGGTCTATGACCTCTGCTACAAGTCGGACATCCTCTGCGACCCGATCATCAACGACTACCACGCCGTCGCCCTCGGCCTCGTGAGCAAGGAAGAACTTGAACGGATATATTCATTGACAAAGCAGGTCAACAGCATCCTGACCCCGGTCTTCAAGGAGATCGGCATCACCCTGGTGGACTTCAAGATCGAGTTTGGCCACCTGTCGGACGGACGGCTCGTGATGAGCGATGACATCACTCCGGACAGCGCCCGCTTCTGGGACATCGCCACCGGCGAGAGACTCGACAAGGACCGTTTCCGCAGGGACAACGGCCACGTCGGCGAAGCCTACAGGACGGTCTACGAGCGTCTGACCGGCAAAAAGATTGACTGACAACTATTTATTATTTCTGAATATGAGACCTTTATTTCTGACAAATACTCTTACTCGAACGAAAGAGCTTTTCAAGCCGATCCAAACGGGACACGTGGGAATGTACGTCTGCGGGCCGACGGTCTATGGAGAGGCTCACCTCGGACACGCCCGTCCGGGAGTGACCTACGATGTGCTTTTCAAACTGCTCAGGCATCTTGGCTACAAGGTCCGCTATGTGCGGAACATCACCGACGTGGGACACCTTGAGCACGACGCCGATGAGGGAGAGGACAAGATCTCCAAGAAGGCAAGGCTGGAACAGCTTGAGCCTATGGAGGTTGTGCAGACCTACACGTTCCGCTACCACGAGGCGATGCGCCTGCTGAACGTGGCGCCGCCATCCATCGAGCCGAGAGCCTCGGGACACATCATCGAGCAGATCGAGACCGTCAAGAAGATTCTGGACGCAGGCTACGCCTACATCTCCAACGGATCCGTGTACTTTGACGTGGAGAAATACAACAAGGATCACCACTACGGAATCCTTTCCGGGCGCACTCTGGACGACACCCGTGAAGGAACACGCACACTTGACGGACAGAGCGACAAGAAGGCTCCGTACGATTTCGCCCTTTGGAAGAAGGCTGAGCCCGAGCACATCATGCACTGGCCAAGTCCGTGGAGCGAAGGCTTCCCGGGATGGCATCTGGAGTGCTCCGTGATGGGCGAGAAATATCTCGGCAACGAGTTCGACATCCACGGCGGCGGAATGGATCTGATGTTCCCTCACCACGAGTGCGAGATCGCCCAGAATGTGGCCAGCCGCCACACACAAGGCGTGCACTACTGGGTTCACAACAACATGATCACGATCAACGGCCAGAAGATGGGCAAATCCCTGGGCAACTTCATCACCCTGCCGCAGCTGTTCAGCGGACAGCACGAGAAACTCACGCAGGCATATTCCCCGATGACCGTCCGCTTCTTCATCCTCCAGGCGCACTACCGCAGCACGCTGGATTTCAGCAACGAGGCACTGCAGGCTGCCGAGAAGGGTCTGAAGAGGGTGATGCAGGCGGCGAAGGATCTGCGTGCGTTGGCTTCGGCGGCAGGAATCACTGACACGGCCAAGGGCACGGAAGGCGATCCTGTGGACGCGATGCAGTACGGCGAGTTCATCACAGCCATTGCTCCTGACACCTGCCCGGCGACTTCCGAGGAGGTCAAGGGAATATTCAATGCTGTCTATGAGGCGCTTTGCGATGACCTTAACACGCCGATCGCACTGTCGCACATCTTCGACGCGGTACGCCTTGTCAACTCCGCCAAGGCTGGAGAACTAAAACTGAGCAAGGGTGATTTGGAGACTCTGACACAGCTTTTTGATGACATCGTGTTCGGTGTCCTCGGCCTGAAGGACGAGTCCGCCGCCGAATCCGGCAAGGGTCAGGAGATTGTCTCCGGACTGATGGACATGGTGCTTGAGGAACGCGCCAAGGCCAAGGCAGCGAAGGACTGGGCGGCCAGCGATGCCATCCGTGACCACCTCAAGGCCCTCGGCATCACCGTAAAGGACACCAAGGACGGAGCCGAGTGGAGTATTCAATAAAAACAGACAATATGAAACATAGGTATATTTCCGTCTCGGTGATGTGCTCCAACCTTATGAACCTGGGGCAGGATATCAAGACGTTGGAAGAGAACGGCGCGGACATGCTGCACATCGATGTGATGGACGCTCATTTTGTTCCGAATCTCACATTCGGGCCGGACTTCATCAAGGCTATGCAGGCAGTCACGACAATGCCGGTGGACGTTCACCTTATGGTCGATGATCCGGAGCTCATAATGAGCAAGTTCACGGTCCGCAAAGGCGACATAGTGTCCCCACACATCGAGGTCAAGAAAGATTACCGCGCGCTGGCAGCCAAGGTTCATGAGGCAGGAGGGCTTTTCGGCCTTGCGGTCAACCCGGAGACCGATGTGGAAGCCATCAAGGAGTATCTTGACGTGCTTGACACGGTCACCCTGATGCTTGTGCACCCAGGAGCCGCAGGTGCTAAGATGGTGGACGGGATCATGGACAAAGTCGCCGGAATGCGCAGATTCCTCGACACCAACGGCCGCGAGGACATCCTCATCAGCGTTGACGGAAGCGTCAGCAATGAAAGGGCCAATCTCATGGCCGGAATGGGAGCCGACATATTCGTAGGCGGCACCGCGGGAATCTATAGAAAAGGGATGGCTCTTTCCGAGACCATCCCTGAAATGCGGGCCGCCATAGATTTCTAGAAGTGGGATATTCGCTGACCTTACTCCACGTTTCGGAATCCGGAATAGTCCGTCTGAAGCGTGGAGCATTTATATTCATTGACCACTCCGCCGCCCGGGATGGTCTGCGTGGCGCGCACCTCCCAGTTCTGAACCTTGGTCGGATCGCCACCCGGAGCCTCTATGTACCAATAGTACTGCGGCGTGCTGCGTGACCATGTCGCCGTCTTGCGTCCCAAGTCATTGTAGAAGAACGAGATGGCGCAGACATCCCCGATTTCGGAAGGAACCTGTTTGAAGTCTCCGACCTTTTTCCCGTCCTGGAAGAGTTCGACTTTCCAGTTGTCCTCGTCGCTGTTCCAGATGGATGCCACGAAGCAGCCCTTGAGTCCGGAGAAACCCGGCGCCTGGGCACCTTTCGGGCCGATGCCGCCTTCCGTCCATGAATATTCATACTCACCGGAAGGATGACCTTCCGCTCCGCCGTAGATCTGGTTGCCGTCATAGACACGCATCTGGAGATCAGGCGACTCGCCTGTACCTTTCGCCAGCCAGTTTTTCATCGTCTTCCCGGAGACTTCGTAAACGCTGTAGCCGTTCGGAGAGCCGGCAAGGTTGAGGTTGCAGCTCCACCAAGCGCCGCAGGCCGCTCCATGAATATGCTCGTAAACGGGAGTGCCTCCCTTCGTGACATAGTCATGATGGATGAAATTCTGCGCGTAATGCGTGTGACCGATCATCACGTGCGCCTCGTGGAAGTCCGTAAGGCAGTCCATTGCTGCGGCCATGTTCTTGATCTTGTCCGGGTTGTCCTTGTCGGCGTTGTGACGGAACTGGATGTGGGCGCAGAAGACAATCATCTTTTCCTCCTTGTCCTTCACAAGGGCAAGGTCTGACTTGAGCCATTCCAGCTGCCGGTCGGAAATGTTGTCGGCATATTTCCAGGTCTTGCCGTTGGTCGTCGTAACAGCCACGTCGTCCATAACCACAAAGTGAACGTCTCCTCTGTTGAACGAGTAGTCCGTGGGGCCGAAGAGGTCGACGTAGGTCTGTGTGGCCGTGTAGTCATCAACGCAGGCCGCGTCATGGTCGTGGTTGCCGACACAGTTGTAGATCGGGAGATAATCCCCAGACTCCAGCGCGAACCCCGAGAGGGCCTTGTGCATCGGCCCCCACTGCACCGTGTTGTCAAACGTCAGGTCGCCGAGGGTGACAGCGTAGGCATTCAAGTACTTTCCCTTGGCCTGTGACTCGGACATGAATCTATTGAGATCCGGAAGCGTCTCAGTCTCGAACCTGTGGACATCAGAGTCCGTCTTGCACTGAGGATCCCCGATCATCACCAGAGTGAAATCCTTCTCGGGAGCGTCAAGCGGCTCCAGCACGAAATCGTTCCTGTTCTGCCGGCTCCTGTCAATCGGGGTCGTGGAATAGAACAGAGGAAGTTTCGTGACTGGATCCAGCGCCGTCTTGTACTCCGCCGGAAGCGTGTAGTACACATTCCTGCACTTCTCGTCCGCCACAAACTGGTAAACCCCGTTCCTGTCCGTCACCGTGAAAGTGTACCCGTCCGTCACCGGCACCCCCGCGATGCCCTTCCCTGTCCGGGAGTCCTTGACCAAACCGACAAGATTATTGGAGATCAAGGTCTTCGTGCCGTTGATGACCAACCCTTTCTTGTTTTTATGAAAGCATGGGGCATCGCTTGCAGGCTCCGCATAAGCGACCGCCCCCGAAATGAGGGCAGTCACGAACAACAGGCTGAAAACAAAATTTCTGACCATTTCAGACGACTATTTATACTTTACCCAAGTGGCTTTCTCATCGAGGAACTTCTTGACCTCGATGGCTCTGTCGCAGCAAAGGAACTCGGCACCGAGATACACGCCCAACATGATGTCCTCCGGGGTTCTCGAAGGCCAAAGGGAGACTGAAAGTCCGGCCTCCTTGGCTTTCTTCACGGCCGAACGGGTCGTTCCGTTCATGTTGCAGCCGATTCGTTTGATGCCCATGGCCTCCGCCTCGGCGATGGTCTCGTCACACACAGGCTTGCTGAATATCATGAGCATATCCACGTCCGGATGCAAAGAGCGCATCATGTTCAAGGCTGTCTTGCTGCTGGACGTGAAGAGGTAAGTGGAGTTGGCCGGCTTGTTCGCCATCACCATCTTGTACAGCTTGTCGCAATATTCACGCAACCTTTCGGTCGGATAACTTGAAGCGGGAGATGTCTTCATCTCGAACTCCACATAAAGTCCGTCCTTGGTGTCGAGGAACTTCATGAGCTCGTCGAGGAAGAGGATCTTGTTGCCCTGCAAAGTCTTGAGCTCACGGATTTCAGCCGCTGTCATCGACTCGACCTTGCCTTCGCATCCGGTAAGCCTTGTGAATGTCTCGTCGTGATTGACAACGAGCTGGCCGTCCTTGGTCATTCTGATGTCGGTCTCGTAGCCACGCATTCCCTTCTCATAGCAGGCCTTGAAGGCTGGGAGGGTGTTCTCATCGAACTCGAAACGGCTCGCGCGGTGAGCGAAGAATGTGACTGTCTGGCTCTGTGCGAACATCGGGACAGACGCCGCTGAAAGGAAGAGAGCCAGCACTAATTTTGAGATTCTCATATTCAATTTTATTTTTTCAAATCGGCAAGCCTCCCATCGGAAAGCTTGCCGAAAACAATTCGATTATTATACCGTCAAGGCTTATACATCCTTGACAATCACACTAAAACTCGGAATAATCCGTGGTGAGCCTGTTGGTCTTGAACTCCATTGAGCCACCGTTCGGGAAGTTGTGCACAGCGCGGACCTCCCAGTTCTGCTCCTCGGAAGGATTGCCGGACTCAGGGGTGTAGTACCAGTAGTGGCTGGCGGTCGAGTTGCACCATGTGTCGGTGTTCTTTCCCTTGTCGTTATACCAGAACGCACAGATAGCCATGTTGGACATTCCAGCATTAGCTCTGGTAAAGTCCCCGACCTTCTGGCCGTTCTGCCAGAATTCAAGAGTCCAGTACGTGTCGTCATCATCGAACACCTCAGCCACGAAGCTGTTCTTGAACGCGGCGTTGGCCTTCAGTTTGATTGAGGAACTGATATTAAGGTTGGTGTACCAGTTGATCCAGTTCTTGGTCGTCTCAGGATTGTTCTCCGAACCGAATTCCTGGTTACCGTCATAGATTCTCATCTGATAACCGGCGTCACGGTTGGTCGGCTTGAGGATCCAGTCTGAGATCTTGTTGCCGTTGACCCTATAGATGTTGTATCCGTTAGGAGCGCCGGTCACATTGGAGTTGGAACTCCACCACGCGCCGCACGCGGCACCATGAATATGTTCGTAGATATCCTTGCCATTCACATCCTTATGGATATAGTTCTGCGTGTAATGTGTATGGCCGGCCATGATGTGTGCCTCGGCGAAGGTGCTCAGCATTTTCATGACCTCGGCATAGTGTCCCTTGGAGTCATTGCTTCTGAGCGGCTGGTGAGCGCAGAAAAGGATGAGCTTAGACTCAGGGTTCTCGACATTGGCGATGTCCTGCCTGAGCCAATCCATCTGGGTGTCAGTCAGCTCATTGGTGTAGTTCCAAGTCTTGCTGTTAGGAGAGGAGTTTGACGAGAGTGTGCTGACAAACACATTATCCATCACCACGATGTGTGTGTTGCCACGGTCAAACGAGTAGTCGGTCGGACCGAAATGCTTGACATATTCCTCCATCGAGTTGTAGTCGTCCAATTCTCTGTTTCCTGAAGCCTTGACACGAGAGTTGTGGTCATGGTTTCCGGCGCAGTTGAAGATAGGAAGATACCTGCCACCAATGACAATGTTCTTCATGGTTCTGACCATAGGGTCGAACATATAGAATGAATCAAATGTGATGTCACCCAATGTCAATGCATATACATTCGGAGAATAGGTCCCACTCTCCATAGTCCTGCGGATGTCCGGGATAGTCTCACCCAAGAATCTGGCCGCCTCGTTGATGACCTGGCACTGAGGGTCGCCAATCATAAGAATCGTGAAGTCAGTCTCCGGAGCGTCAAGCTTCTTGAGTTTGAAGTCACACCTGTAAGCCTTTCCCGGGGTCATTATGCCCGGGGAATAGAACATCGGAAGATGGTAAGTCTCGTCAAGCGGAATCTGGTACTCGGCCGGGACGGTCATATACACGTTACGAGACAGTTGGTTTCTCGTCATCTGATAGACTCCGTTCGCGTCTGTCTTGACAAACTGATAGCCGTCTGTGACAGCGATTCCAGCGATTCCTTTACCGGATTTCTCATCTGTGATGACACCGGCAAGATCCACTCCTGTACCGAGAGCCGTTCCGTTGATACTGGTCTCGGTAAGCTCCGAGAGAACAGGATCCTTGGAGTCCCCTCCCACTGGAACAGTCTCCTCATTCTTGTCGCAGCCGGCAAGTACAGATGCCAGCAGCGCTGAGCAAATAAGATAAGTTATCTTTTTCATATTCAATTCAATTGTTAATTCCAACCGTAGTTCTGTCCGATCTTAGGATTAAGAGTCAGCGCCGTTGTCGGGATAGGGCGGCAGTACATCTTGTCTTCCCACTGGAGGTCGTACCTGTAAACAAGATAACCATCCTCGATGTACCAGTCGGTGTCCTTGGCTGTGGATTTGTTGGAAATCGGGTAGTTCGTGGTAGAGTTTGTATTTTCCTCGGAAACCTCTCTGTTGAATGTGTAAGTCTGACCTTCGAAATCCATGTCAGCGCCATCCCCGACATAGATACCCTTCCAGCCCATGTAGTCATGTCTGCGGGCGATCAAATCACCCTGGCCGTAACGATAGACATCCAGCTGACGAAGTCCGCCCTCAAATGTAAGTTCGGTGACTCTCTCACGACGGATCTCAAGGGCGATGTCAAGGTCCCCCTTGGTGTACATCGGGTGATTGAGATTCTTTGTATAGTAATCATAAAGCCATTCATCCCTTGAATAGTCACCGCTGCCAGGATAGATGTTAGCGATACCGGCGCGGGTACGAAGGGCACCTACAGTCTGGTTCCAAATGGTTTGATCCATCTCGCCAAGTTCGTTCTTAGCCTCGGCATAGTTCAGAAGGACTTCCGCATAACGGACAATCGGGAGGGAGTTCTCGTCAATGGAGTTCTGGAAATGTGTCTCATCCGGAACAGACCACTTTGTAAGCATATACCCGGTCTTGCAGAATGAGAAATCTATCTGCTCATTCGGCTGAGATGCATTGATAATCGCATGTCCCGGACCGAGAACAGTGGCGGCAAGACGTGGGTCACGTCCCTCGAATTCCTCGGTGATGAGTTTCCTGTCATCTCCGGCGGCCACATCGATAGGCTTTCCGTCCGTCGTCATGAACATATCCACAAGATCCTTTGTTCCAGAGTATTGCTGTCCCAGAGTGGATGAGTGGAAATATCTTGTGAGACTATGGCGGACATTAAGTTCCCCGCTGTATGAACGTCCCCAGATGACTTCATCCTTCTGGAGCGCGCTGCTCAGGAAGAGAGAAGGATAATCCTTCACGAGAGAGAAGCCGCCCTGATCCATGACTGTCTTCGCACAGCTCGCCGCAAGCCTGAGGAGATCGTCAACGGTCTCATATTCATTGGTCCAAGGCTTTCCGGTTGCCGGATTGTTCGGCACGTTCATCCTGAAAGTGGCCTCGTAAAGGAAGTATCTTGAGGCAAGCGCGTTGACCACGAACTTGTCGATGCGGACACGTCCGTCAGTGTGGAACTTGCCGGCCATGCAGTTCGTGGCGGCGAACTCCAGATCTTCCCTTATCTTATGGAATACATATTCCCTGTCATCCCTGGGACCGTACAGAATTGTGGTGTCGTTAGGCTGAAGATACTTGTCAACCCATGGCACATTGGAGAATGAGTTCACCTTCGACACATATTTCATGGCTCTCCAGAAACGGGCCACACCTTCGTAGTGGTTGTAGATGTCCTCACTAACGTTGGTTTTGGCCTTGTCCATCCTGCTGAGCATATAATTCACTCTTCTAAGGAAGCTCCAGTCACCATTGGCCCATCCTGTCTGTTTGGATGAGTCCCAGTTAGCGGACGGACGATAGAAGTCACTGCTGGTCTTCGTCGCGATAAGGTCATTGTAGGCATCTCCGCCGGTGGTTTCGGAATAGTTCGGAAGCCAGGATTGTATCATACCGTTGGCGTACATCTCCAGCTCCGACTCACTTGCAAAGTAAGACTCCGCGCTGAACTTGTTGATCGGCTCTCTGGTAAGGAAACCTTCACAAGAGACCAACCCGGACAACATCAGTGTGCCTGTCAGTAAATATATTATTTTTTTCATCATTATCTACGTGTTTATTAGAATGTTAAACCGACACCGAATGTAATGGTTCTGAGCATAGGGTATGACATACCGTCACCGATACCACTCAGACCGATGTTCGAGGTACTGTCGAAGTCCGAGTCACCGACACCGATGCCTTCAGGGTCAAACATATCCGTGTGCTTGAACATAGGAGACCAGGTCCAGAGGTTTTCCATCGAGCAGTAAACCCTTAATCCCTGGATATTGGCCTTTTCAAGCATCTTCTTAGGGAATGAGTAATCCACCGTGAGGTTCTTCAGACGGATGTAAGCCGCGTTCTGAAGATAGTGGTCATTCTCCACAGTCAGAGGGCCGACGTTACGGTTGGCGCTATAGCCGACTCGTCTTGACCAGTAAGGATTCTTGTCGTAGTTTGTCACAACCCAGTTCTCTGTGCTGTAGTCAATCTGAGCATAGTTGTCTCCGGTCTGTGTCTTCATCAAGTAACCACTGTAAGGTCTGTTGTACTGACCCCAGAAGTAAGCCGTCTCGACCATAGGATACCAGTCACGCTTGCCGACACCCTGGAAGAACATCGACAGACCTATGCCGTTCCACTTGAAATCAAGGTTGATACCGTACTGATAACGAGGTGTTGTGTTACCGATCCTGTCAAGGTCGCCCCAATCGTCAAGCGTACCCTTGCCGTAGTCGATCTTACCGTCACCATTGAGGTCAAGGAACTTGAGGTCTCCGGCGTAGGCGCGGAAGTTTGATCCGTTCTTGTGGTAGGAATCCGTGGCCCAGGCATTAGCTTCCTCATTTGAGCGGAATATTCCGTCTGTGCGGAATCCCCAGATCTCACCAAGTTCCTTGCCGGTGTAGTAGTCAAGGATGTCACCGGAAGTGGAGGTGTATTCATCAACCCAGGTTCTGGTGTCCCAAATGCTTCCCTTTATGCTGTAATTGAAGTCCTTTCCCGCAAGTTTGAATGAATCTCTCCATGACAGGGTCGCCTCCCAACCTTTGGTCTGCAAGGCGGCGAAATTACCCTTAGGAGCACTGGCACCGTAAATCTGCGGCAACTCGTATCCCACGGTGATAAGGTCAGTGGTGTTCCTTACATAATAGTCACCCGAGAACGAGAGTCTGCTCTTGAGTATGTCAAAATCCAAGCCGACATCGTAGGTGGTCACAGTCTCCCAGGTAAGAGTTGAAGGAACCACAGCAGGGTTCTTGGTGTAGTTCACATATCCACCATCGAAGATAACGCTTGACTTGCTGATTCCCATCGTCTCAAGGAAAGAGTACGGAGAGATCGTACCGTTGCCGAGGGAACCGTAGTTGGCGCGCAGCTTGAGGTTCTCCATCCAGCCCTTCGACCATTTCATCCAAGGTTCCTCAGACACACGCCATCCGATTGAGAATGACGGGAACAGACCCCACTGAGAATTTGACGGGAATTTTGAGGATCCGTCATAACGGGCGGAGGCCTCGAAAATATACCTTCTGAGGAAGGTGTAGTTGGCACGGCCGAAGAAACCGATTATTCCATAACTGCTGTCGTTCTGCTCGACCTTCATCTCGCCGTCAAACAACTCGAACGAGTTATACATTTCAGGGATGAGCATTCCCAACCTTTGCAGGTAATTCCTGTCATACCTGTAGTCTTCAAGGTTCCATCCGCCGACTACATTCAAGTCATGCTTCTCATTCAGTTTCGGAGTCCATGTGAGAACCGCGTTGGCTGTGATGTAGTCCGTGTCATAGGTCCAACGGCTCTTGTAGGAACCGGCCTGGGTGACATATTCTGTAACGACACCAGGCTTCGCGTAGAATGTCAACGGAGCGCGGTAACGCTCTCTCCAGCGTCGGGTAGCCTTGTAGGAGAAATCGCCGCGTACCTTGAGCACTTCCGGAATGATGTCGATTGTGGCTCCAAGAGTGGTGTTCAAGACAAGGTTCGAGTCATCCTGACCGGTGTTTCCCTCAAAGAAAGAGGCGTAAGCCGTCTTCACACCCGAAAGCGACCAGGTGCCGTCCTCGTTGTAAGGCACAAACACAGGCTGGCCGTGCTGGTCAATCTGGTGTCCGATGGCGGAAGTGTTGGAGAACATAGGCTGGTTGGACTTGCTGCGGAACACCGAAGTGTTGTTGTCGATCGCCAACCACTTGTTGATCTGAAGCTTGGCCTTGGCGCGGATGTTGAACGTGTTATAGTTCTCGTCTCCGATCTTGTAGATTCCACCCTGATTGAAATACCTTCCGGTAAGGTTGTAAGTGAGTTTCTTTGTCGAGCCCCTGACACCGATGTCATGGGTAGTCGCGGTCGTGTAGTCTTTATAAACGTGATCAAGCCAGTTGTAGCTTCCGAAATAGAGGTACTGACCCGCACTTCCGACTCCACCGTAGATCGAATCATACCCGGCATTCCTCAAAGCCCTGAAGGTGTCAAGGTAGGTTGTGCCGGACATCGCGATGTTGTTGGTGTTCATTGTTGTCGGCACCTTTCCGGAAGATCCCGGCACACGGGTGTCATTGCCATAGAACTCATAGAACGCATCTGTCCACTCCAGACCATCGGTGACGATGTTGTCCTCCCACTTCACAATTCGGCTGTTGAGCGAGAACGCTCCGTTGTAGGTGACGGTGATCTTGTCGGTGTCGGCATTCTTTGTCGTCACGAGGATAACTCCGTAGGCGGCACGGGCTCCATAGATGGCTGCGGAAGAAGCGTCCTTCAGCACGGCTACAGTCTCGATGTCCGCAGGGTTGACCTGTGAGAGGCTACCCTCGACTCCATCGATCAGGACCAAGGCAGACCCCTCGTTTCCGATGGAGTGCTTTGAACCCGCGGCACTGCTGCTGAAGTTCTTACGGGTGTTGTATGACGTTCCGTTGCCTCGGATGTAGATGCTTCCCGAGTGCGTGGCCTTACCATCGGTCTGTACAATGTTGAGACCGGCGATCTGTCCCTGAAGGGAGCGGGTCACGTTAGCGTTCGGACGGTCGCCGATGGCTTCACCGTCAAGGTTCTCCACCGAGCCTACGAGCTGGGTCTTCTTCAAAGTACCGTAACCCACGACAACCGTAGCCTCAAGCATCTGGTTGTCTTCCTCAAGCAGGAAATCGATTTTCGATCTCTGGCCGACGGTCATCTTCTGGTCCTTGTAACCGATGATCTGGCATACGAGAACATCCTCAGGCTTTGCCTGGATGGAATATTTTCCATCAATGTCCGTCGAGACTCCATTGGTGGTCCCTTTGACCATCACTGTAGCCGCGATAAGCGGTTCGTTGGTCACCGCATCCTTGACCACTCCAGACACCGTGACCGTCTGGGCGGCCACATTGAACGCGCTGAAGAGTGCCACCTGGATGGAGATGACAACAAACAGTATTTTCTTGTAAAGTTCCATAATGTTTTCCAAAAGATTTACTTCTCTCAAAAGATTTGATTGAATGTTGCTTGCTGTGGATTTGCACTGAACCATCTCTTTCCGGACAATCTCTTTGGAACGCTGATGCGGGAGTTGTTATCAACTTATGGTGTCATATATTATGTATTTTTGTCAAACTGGCTGTTTAATAAAAAAAGCAGATGGCGGCAACTCCAAAATAACTTTGGGATACGCCAAATGCTGATCCTAAATCGGTACAAATTTAAGAAATGTTTTTCATAATCCATCCATTTTATTCCGGAAACTTCCCCTATCATCCCTTATTCACCGATTTCATCATAAACATATTCATCAAACAGCCAGTTTTATTATTTCAGGAAAGCGCAAAACGTTGCAATTCTTAAAAGTATTTACTAATTTTGCGGCCGGATTTGCATCTGGAGTCAGTATCTGGATTCGTAAAAATATTTCTGATGCGCAACGGGGAGTATTCGTAATAATCTCTGTTATTTTATTTTTTATCTCTTTTCTTACATCCGACAACGTAATATTTCTGATGTAACGCAAGTTTGATTACACGTTTAACGAATCAGATGAATTTAAAAGTATGAAATCTATCAAGTTTATAGTCGGCGCTCTCGCCGGGGCAGCCCTTCTCCTCACCGCTTGTCAGGAGGAGATCCCCGCTGGCGAGGACCAGTCAAAACCGGTGCCTGGTGACTTCCGCTACGACGCGGAGAACAGCACAGCCGACACCCTTGCTTTCCGCTGGAACGCAGGGCAGACCGTCGCCGCCGGCGCGACATCCTACAGCATTGAAGTGTGCGACGATCCGAATGACGCCGTGAATATGTACGATGACGTCATCCAGACCATCAAAGCGTCAGCCGTCGGCGCTGACGGCGTGGCAAGAGCCACTTTCACAAAAGGTATCAGCGAATATACCGAGAAATATGTCCGCCTCCGTGTCAACTACGGATCGGTCTTCACCCCATGGATATTCGCTACGGACTCAGAGGGCCAGCCGGCCGTGTTCGTGACCGGCCACGGAATCAAGGATCTCAAGAAGCCTTCCGTCGAGAACATAGAACTTTCCGACTGTCCTGAGAACGGTACGGAGTTTACTGTGAAGGCAGACCTTTCAGCCGTGGCGTCCGCCAGCAGGCTTATCGTCCTGCTTGTAGACTACACTACCCAGAAGGCGTTGGTTACTGAAGTGATCGATCCGTCAGCCACAACAGTTTTCGAGCGGACATACAAAGACCTCACCAACGGCAAGTTGTATCAGGTGAAGATGCTCGCCGAATATGATGTCACCGGTGAGGCCACCCATGTGGCCGAATGGACTCTGGCCGAGGGCGATGCCATCAATGATGAGGGAGAGACCGTGAAGTCAGGAGTCATCCAGTGCGGAAAGGGATTTGTATTCATCAACGGAGTCCCTCCGACAGTAAGACTCGCTTCAAAACTCTCCGGACAGCTCGTTTTCGAGTGGTCAGAGTACGGATTCGACAACATCGCGAAAGATGCAGCCATCCCTGTAAAGGTGGCGCTGTACAAAGACAAGGACTGCAAAGATCTCGTCTATGGGTGGACAATTCCAAAATACGAACTTATAAGATCGAACGTTGTTGACCTTGCAGCCGAAAAAAGGCAGCCTAAGATAGCATTCTCCAATCTTGAACCTAACACCAAGTACTGGTTCACTTGTCAAGACATGGAGTCAGGTCTTCTCTCAGATGCGCTTGAGGCTCAGACAGCCAACTTCGACATCGTGAAAGTAGGGACAAACAAAGTGAAGGCCGGCGAATATGCTCTCTCCGAAAACTTCAGCGAACTATACTTCGGTGGATATGCGATGGATTTCTCTCCATCACCAGGCAACAACGGCAATACAGAGGCTCACCCGACCATTGGAACATGGGACAACGCCAATCTTGTGTGGACTGATGGAAATCACGGTTTCTTCAACACTCTCGGAAAGCAAGGGGCGGTTCAGGCCTCCCGTTTCAAGGATTGGGCAATCATTCACGGTCTTAAGAACGGTACCGGAGCATCTGTCCCGGGCGACTGCTGCATCCGTACAGGTATGTTTCAGATGGGTGCATCCTCAGGAATACCTATTGTGTTCACCCCGGAACTCACCAACCTCGAAGGACTCGCCACAGTCACTCTTACATTCTCCGCATCATCGATGTGGGAAAAAGGTGAAATAAAAGAGGCCGGCAGCGCCGACTTCAAATCAATAGCCGTCTATACCGCGACTGGCGGACAAGCCAACAAATCCAAATCCACAGATTACGGTACACTTACAGGAGCCGTTGTCAAAGAAGTAGCTGTCCTTGACCGTCCTGCGACGGCCGATGGACTTCCTAAAGTGGACGACAAGTCTGTTCCCGCCTGGGAAACCAAGACCGTCTCAATCAAGAATGTCGCCCCAGGTACCCGTATCGGCATAGGAGCGGTACGTCCTGACGGCAAGACCGGTAACCAGCGCTGGCTCCTCAACATGGTTCAGGTGAAAGTTACCTCCTACGGTGTTCCTACGCTTGAAATACCGTCTATCAAGAGCAAAGAGATCAATGATATCTCCGCCAAGTTTGTGTTTGAGGCACAGGGAATGGCCCAGACCTATGTCCTTGGCTACAAGAAAGATGGGGAAAAGGATTACAAGTTCATCGAGCAAGAGACCCCTGAATTCAACCTTACCAACCTTGAAATGGGTACGGAGTACCGCATCAAGGCTTACGTCAAAGCAGGAGACTACCAGTCAGATGAATTCTTCTACGAGTTCACCACAGCCGTGGTTATCCCTGACGCTCCGGTCATCGACCAATCCGCGACTGAAGTCAAAGCAACCAGCGTCAATCTCGTCTGGGGTGCCGTTGAGAATGCCACCAGTTATATTGTAAGCTACAAGAAGAGCGCGGATGCTGATTGGACTGAGGTCAAGGCATCCGGAGCAAGTTGCCTTGTCAAAGGATTGAAGGACAACACTTCATATGATTTCCGTGTGGCTTCCGTAAGAAGCAACAAGCAGTCTGATTTCAGTGCAGTCGCCAGCTTCACAACTCCTGAGATCTCATGGGAGTACCCTCTGAGCATCTCCGATGGAGAGACCCTCGCCTCTTGGATCACTTCCGGAGCCGAGTTCACAACCGCCGGAAATGTCATCAACATCGATGCCGACATTGATCTTACCGGTAAGGATTTCACCCCGGCGGCAGCGTTCGCCGGTACTCTTAACGGTAACAACCACAGTATAAAGGTAGCGGCCGCCACGGCTCTCTTCAATAGCGTCAGCGGCAGTATCAGCAACCTCACCATCGAGGGAACTGTAACCGCCAACCTTGAGGCCAACAGCAGTGTGGGACATCCGCTTGCAACCATAGCTCTTGTCTCGACAGGCAACATCACCAACTGCACCAACAAGGCTAACGTTATAATGAAGTCTTCAGGTGTGCTTGGTGCCCCGGTTGTCGCGGGTCTCGTAGCTTACCAGAATGGTGGAACTTTCACCGGCAATACCAACTCCGGAGACATCACCCTTACTCATGGTGGTGTGGCTGAGGCATCAATTTCAGGATTCAACAGAAAACCGTTCTGTGTCGTGGCTGGTGTCGTCGGAGTCCTCGTAAGCACTACAGCAGAAAACTGTGTGAACAACGGAGCCATCAAGGTAGGCTGCACGAATGTTCCAAGCGTCAAAGCTCGCCATTATATCGGAGGTGTCATCGGTACTCCAGAAGAAGCCGTCATAAAGAACTGCACGAACAACGGTGCTGTTACCGGAGACTTCACGGATGCCGCGAAGAGTGCCGCAAAACAGGTTTGGCTTGGTGGAATTGCAGGTGGACGAAATAGTGGCGTGACAACCGCTGACGGAGCTTTGATTGATGGCTGCAAGAACTACGGAACCTGCACTCTCGTCGCTGAAAACTCCGTGAACAATTATCTTGGTGGAATCACCGGCCAGTCTTCAATTGAAGGTTCCGCAAAATTCACCATCCAAAAGATTGTGAACAGCGCCAACTACGGCAAACTAATCAAGAAAGGAGCGGGCGGATGCCGTGTTGGTGGAATCTCCGGTGGCGCCGTAACCCTCGACAACTGCACGAATGAAGGTGAAATCGTTGTCGAGGATATCACAGCCGCAGGTGCCGTCGGTGGTCTCGTAGGTTATCCTACACAGACGCATCACCCAATCACAAACTGCAAGAGCCTTGGCAATATGACAAGCACCGCAACAGCCGCTTTCGCCATGGGAGGCATCGGTGGACAAGGCGGAAACACCAACCAGTCTTGGTCCGGATGTACCGTTAACTGCACAATCAGCGGACAGTCCGCCAACCTTGTCGGAATGGTTATAGGCACAGCCAAGACACTGTCCAAGAAGACTATCACACTTGGCACAGCCGACGCCCCGATCAAGGTAAGCGGAAGCATCAACGGCACAACTATCACCGCGGATAATATTTCAAAATATATCTCCAGCGATGGAGTGCGGGATGCAAACGGAAACATCGCTACCGCTGGTGGTAAAGATGGTAAGGGAACCATTGCAGCCGCAAATGTAGTCTTCGGCAAATAATCCGAACACTCTATATTTATAAGGGGATGGCCATTCGGTCATTCCCTTTTCTTTTTTGCAATCAGCATCGGTTAAAATGTCCGCCTACCGTGCCATCATTGCCGGTACGCTTCGACATGCTCTGCGACCAACACCTACTAAACACAAAGCACTTTGAAATAGGCTAAAAGCCACTTCATGGACTGGCTAATATGACAAATAAGGATTCTGGCGAGCACCTCCGTTTGCAGAACCTTCCACCGCCTTCCCGGCAGCTTTCCGCAATTCTCTGAATATCACGAAGTGGAGCACCACCGTATGGCTCAAAACAAGTTACGAAATGATTCAGGTAATCCCAGAGGGCAGGATTTGCGAACATATTCACACCTGGAACACCAACTCACTTGCCGTCAAGCCGACAGCGTTCCAGGTGCGTATGGTTTCTCGCACCTGGAAGTCCGGAACACCAATAGAACGCTCTGTGCCGCAGCCGCCGACTCTTAGGTGTGAGAATATCTCCGCACCTGGGACACCAACTCGCAGACCGTCAAATAGATGATATTCCAGGTGCGCGTGGTCTCTCGCACCTGGAAGAGCGGCCTCCAATTGTTTTACAGGACAGAAAATGTACGGCAGAAGTTCTTTCTATGCACCGAATATACCGAGCCATACCGTTGGTACAGGAAGCGCACTTCTGGTGTACCAAATGAACTAAGAGGCTGAGGCAACATCCCTGATTCTCGTTCACCAACATTGCCGTGTGGCGAGACATTGATGGCAAGTGGTACGTCTTCGACGCTCCACAATTTATTCGTAAGCATTCGATAAAGTACGACCGCAGTTTGATTAAGTGGCATATAACTTTGCACCACTAATACTAACTGACATGCTTACACGCGAACAAATCGAAGAGATCCAGGGCGAGGCCCGTGAGAAAGGGACAGCAATCAAGGCCCTGTTGAAAGAGAAAGGCATTCCAGAGCACC
>ERZ1023633.148-NODE-148-length-29534-cov-10.512026_pt1 | contig 29534 bp, 26 predicted proteins | sample MGYA00380333_ERZ1023633 | MGnify/ENA primary metagenome ERZ1023633 (study PRJEB33179, sample SAMN07448972) | human gut metagenome | biome: Human-gut; feature: Human associated habitat; material: Faeces | host: Homo sapiens | place: India: Bhopal | collected...
AATTCGCTTCGCGAATGCAATTTGCGTAGGACATGTATCTTCGATACATGTCATCCATCACAAGCCTGTGATACATAAGTCATAGTCAGCATACAGAATACATATGTCTGAATTGCTCCGGAGAACAAATCAAAATATACATGCAATGCTGCCGGCCATACGATGGCCAGTTTTCCAAGTAGTCCATATACCAGTGCCATGATAACAGTTCCTGAAAGTATGTTTGCGAACAAACGCAACGACAGGGAAATTGGTATCGCAATCTCACTGATAATGTTGATCGGCGCCCAGATTGGGAGCCATGGCGGTAATGGTGAACACATTCCCGTCCAGATTTGTTTTGCGCTCTGATGCTTAACTTTGCAGACACGAATCATAAAGAATGTTATCAGCGCAAGCGCAAGTGTTGTGCCGTAATCGGCTGTCGGCGGCCGGAGTCCTACAAGTCCGGAAATATTACTCATCAGTATGAAAATAAAAATCGTACTGATATAATTTACAAACTTCGGAGCCCATTTGCCCATGGTGGATTCCACCATATCATCTAACTTTTCTACGATCAGCTCAATGACGTTCTGGAAAGCATCGGGTTTGTCCGTTGCATGCTTCAGCTTACGGTTTGCAATGATTGCAAAAATCAGCATGATTGCCATAACAATAAGAATGCACGCATGACTGGTCGTAATCCAGACTTTCTGCCCGAATACCTCCACCTGAAAGATCCCATGGATCATAAAATCAATGTCAGCTGACATTAAAATCCCCTGATTCACATAGTCACCTCCTTTATATTTATTTTTATTCCACTATTTCTTCGTCAGAAGCTGCATCACGTCTTCCAAACAATCTGCCCGCTGCTTTTTCAAAAAGCGGCTGAAGGTAGGCTCCTATCTTTAGTCCCAATACCCCAAGAAAAGCGGTAAACAGATTCCCGAAATGAAAATAGCCCAATATAATTAACAGAACTGCCACAACGAAGTACCGTAGCAGGCACTTTGCGATAATTCTGCGATTGGCATCTTTGCTCTCGCCCATGGATACTGCGTCCCACAGTACACTTGCAATATGAATCGCAAGTCCGACTGCAATCGCTATTCCATACCACAGGCCTATGGAATAAGCGGCTTTATCTTCTACAAACCACACCCCGGCAAACTGAATCACCAACCCGTATCCGATGATTGTTGCAACCAGTCCCGGTAATGCATCGTTTAATCTTCTCAGCATGTGTACGCCCCAATCCTGTCTGGCAGCATATACTGCCTATTTTTTCATTAATTTTCTGGCCATCTTGTATATATTGGTAGATCCGGCCAAAGCACCGATAAAGAAAAACGGAATCATCATCCATGAAATTCCTGTTTTTTCCCCAAGCCAGATACCAAATATCGAGCATAAAAAAATAGGAACAAGCATATTGATTCCAAATTGAAACACCAATATCAGTGCATTCCATACCTGTTTATTATCTTTCTTCATGGCTCCCCTTTATACTTTCTCGCAACTATATTTTATTATACCATTTTTCGTCGATTTGTCCATAAGAACTGATTTTTACATAAACTTTTCGTCAATATGTTAACAAATTTTACCAAAACTTCGTATAAATGACAAAAGGAGCCCTACATTACTGCGCTTTCGTGCATATGTATTGCTCCTGTGTATGTCTCTCTCTAAAATTATTTACTTTTAAAGTGTTTCCTATGCTACAACTCCAACGAAACATTTCTTCCTGTATGCTCATATCTGCGCAGCGTTACCCCTGCGGCACGGAGCATTTTCTTGGAAGCCATGACTCCTGCGGTATCTGCATATTTGTCACTGTCATATACAACTTCGCGAATGCCCGACTGAATGATGGCCTTTGCACATTCGTTACATGGGAAAAGCGTCACATAAATGCTAGCTCCCTCAAGGCTGCCACCGCGATAATTCAGTATCGCATTCAGTTCACTGTGCGTTGTATAAAAATATTTGTTGTCATCTCCTTCCCGAACCCACGGAAATTCATCATCGGAACATCCGGTCGGGAATCCATTGTATCCCATCGATAGGATTTTGTGCTCGGAGCTTACGATACAGGCTCCCACCTGGGTATTCGGATCCTTTGAGCGCATGCCCGAAAGCATCGCGATTCCCATGAAGTATTCATCCCAACTGATATAATCCTGTCTCTTCGTGCTCATATTCTACACCTCTTTAATATGTGATAAGTTTTCATAGAAAACTTATTTCGTACCAAAAATACGGTCTCCAGCGTCTCCAAGTCCCGGAACGATATATTTCTTTTCATTCAGATGCTCATCAAGTGCACCGATGAAAATGTCAACATCCGGATGTGCTTCTTTCAGTCTCTGTACGCCTTCCGGAGCAGCAATGATGCACATAAAGCGAATGCTCTTTACCCCTTTGTCCTTTAACATCTGTAATGCTGCCACTGCAGATCCACCGGTTGCCAGCATTGGATCTACAACAAATACTTCACGGTTTGAACAGTCAGCCGGAAGCTTGCAGTAATATTCTACCGGCTCTGCAGTCTCCGGATCACGGTAAAGTCCGATATGACCGACTTTTGCTGCCGGAATCATCTCAAGCATTCCTTCCACCATACCAAGACCTGCACGCAGGATTGGTACGACTGCCAGTTTCTTTCCCTTTAATTCCTTTACGGTTGTCTTACAGATTGGTGTCTCAATCTCTACATCTGTAAGTTCAAGGTCTCTGGTCGCTTCATAGCACTCTAACATTGCCACTTCGCTTACCAGCGTACGGAACTCTTTGGAACCGGTATCCTTTCTTCTCATAATTCCAATCTTGTGCTGGATCAGCGGATGATCCATAACTACTACTTTTGCCATACCCTTATTCTCCTTCGTTTTCGTTTAATTTTTTTACGAGTTTTTTGATCGATTTACGCAATGTCTCATAGCATAATCCATATGCCGGCAACGCACCTCCATATGGATCTAATATTTCCAGTTCATCACCCACATAAGATGTAAGCACATGAATATTTTCCGGAATCGCATTCTCGAACTGTTCAAGAATCCGTTCTCTCTGCACCTCTTCCATCGGCAGGATCAGCGCATCTTCCGTCAGATCTTCTTCGGTCAGCTGCTGTGAAACAAAGCCCTCCATATTGATTCCATTACTGATCAGAACGGCCTCTGCCTTCTGGTTCATCGGTTCTGGAAACTGTACAACAAGTCCGCGGGACACAACCTCTACCGGATGCTTCAGGGAAAAATCTCCAAATATTCCTGCGGCCATCGCTTCGCGGCACGTTCCTGTCTGCGAAACGAAAATAATTTTGTTATATTCCATACTCTGCCCTCTCTCATTCTATACATGTATCACGGTATGTCCGGCCGCTTTAAGTAACCTGTTCATAATCGCCTGTCCAATTCTCGGTGTCTGGAAACATTCGGAATAAATTTCCCCCACATTTAATTCGTCGCATTCCCTGAGAATTTTATATAAATGTTGCGCAATGGCATCCTCATCTGCACGTTTTCCAATACAGAGGATCACATCCGCATCATATTGTTCTTTTGTCTCTTCGGTTGCAATGATGGCTACTTTCTTGCCTTCTGCCTGACGTGCTGCTGTCAGCTCATTAATCTTTGCAACGACTGCATCCTGCGCACCGTCCACAATCACCATGTCAGCCTTCGGCGCATAATGCTTATACTTCATCCCCGGTGCTTTCGGCTTTCTTGTATCATCTGCCGCAATAATGCCCGGATCAATGACAACTTCCTCTCCTAACACTTCGGACAGCATCTCCGGGGTAATATATCCCGGACGAAGCACCATCGGTTTGTCCTCAGTCAGGTCAATGATCGTAGATTCAATTCCAATGCCTACCGGACCTCCATCGAGGATCATTGCAATCCTTCCGGAAAGATCTTCTGCTACATGCTGCGCCTCTGTCGGGCTTGGACGTCCGGATGTATTGGCGCTTGGTGCTGCAATCAGGCAACCGCTTTTGCGGATGAGGTCGAGTGCTACCGGATGATTCGGCATACGCACTGCCACCGTGTCCATTCCTCCGGTTGTGGCTGACGGCACGGCATCACTCTTCCATACGATCATCGTCAGCGGTCCCGGCCAGAATGCATCTGCCAGCTTTTTGGCCTGTTCCGGAATCGTTTTTGCAACGCGTTCCATATCCGAAAATTCTGCAATGTGCACGATCAGCGGATTGTCCGAAGGACGTCCTTTCGCTGCGTAAATCTTCTTCGCTGCTTCCGGATGCAACGCATCTCCACCAAGTCCATAAACGGTCTCGGTCGGAAATGCAACAAGCTCTCCCTCCGCAATCAGTTGTCCTGCCTGTTCCATTATATGTTCGTCAATCTGTCTGGGATCAACTTTCTCTATTATTGTCTCCATAACTCCCACACTTTTCATTCCTATCAAAGACTTATTTTTACCATTCATCCTATTATATGATACACAAAGCACCATTGTCAAATTGAACAAAAAAAACGCGCGTTTTGCAAGATATGTCGTAAAAACACGACGAAAAAAGTTTGAATCATAAGACCTTAATATCTATAATATACTTATAATTTCAGAAAAGGAGGATATGTCGTGGAAAAAGTACGTTACATGATTTCCGATGCCGCCGCCATGGCCGGTGTGGAGACACATGTGTTACGTTACTGGGAAGAGGAACTCGATCTGACCATCCCGCGAAATGAGATGGGCCATCGATATTATACACGCGAAAATATACTGGAATTTCAAAAGATCAAAGAACTGAAAGAACAAGGCTATCAGCTGAAAGCCATCCGGATGATCATACATAGTCAGGATGTGGAAAAAGCGCAGGCGCTCTATCGCCCAAATGCTGGCACTCCCGACGGTCATTCTGCGAATGATCTGTTAAAAATGCCGTCCGGCTGCCAGTCCAGACACACCGTTGTGTCAAGCCACAAAGATGCGGAAAACGGACTGTCCGCCGAGGAACGCATGGCACAATTCCGCGAACTGATGAGTGATATTGTCGGCCGCGCCATTGCGCAGAACAACGAAGAACTAAGTCTGAGTATTAGTCAGGAGGTGCGAGAAACCGTCTTGAAAGAAATGAATTATCTTTTCCGGGAACAGGAAGAGTCCCAGGAGGAGCGCTACAGAAAACTCGATGCTGCAATCCGCAGCAAACTCCGTAAAAAACACTCCCTGTTTTCCCGGAAAGACAAGTCCGAAAAGGTTTCAAAAGTCAAAGGCGATGCCGTGCCTACTACATAACTTCAAGCACGACTGCCTGATATCCGTCAAGTATGATCTCTGATTCTTTTACGGATATACGCTGCAACGCGGACGCCGTATTATCGAGTACGACCTTAGCCTCCCCTGTTGGAAGTGCTACGCGTTGCGGTTCTTTTTGGAAATTGACCAGCACCAGAAGTGTCTGTGTTTCTCCCTTGCGGTAATATGCAATGAGATTCTTCTGCTCTCTGGCATATGGTTCAAATTTTCCAAATGTCAGTGTTTCATGGTATGCCGGATTTTTATATACGGCAATCATCTGTTTATAAAAATTCCAAACGGAATCCGGCTGTGCCTGCTGCTTTTCCACATTGATCTGCTTATAATTCGGATTCACCATCAGCCACGGCTCGTGTGTGGAAAATCCTGCAAAATCGCTGTCATCCCACTGTACCGGTGTCCGGGCGTTATCACGACTGAATTTGTGTGCGAGTTCTAATGCCTTTTCCTCGGTGCATCCTGCATCAAGACATACCTGATAGTCATCCTTTGTGCTGATATCATCATATGCAGTAATATCCGGAAATGCGCAGTTTTCCATACCAATTTCCTGTCCCTGATAGATGAATGGTATACCACGAAGGAAGAAGTATACCGCCGCCAAAGCTTTCTTGCTCTGCTCCGAGAGATCATCTGCCGGAATATAGCGGCTCACACCTCTTGGCTCATCATGATTTTCAATGATATTTGACAGAAAACCAATCTCTCCCGTACGAAGCTGGCTGTCAAAAATCACATTTTTATACATCTCTGCTGTGACATCTTCGTTCAGATCCCAACGGCCCTTTTTCCCACAAAGTTCCGGCGAAAAATCAAATTTGGATGAAAAGTGCCCATCTTCTCCAATGTATTCACGAATCTCCGATTCCTTGTCATTGAACACCTCTCCTACGGAAAAAGCGTCATATTTTGCAAAAGTCTCACGCTTCATCTCCTCTAAAAATGTTCCAATACCCTCTGCCTCTGCCAGCATTTTTCCAATATCACACAATCCATCTGCGCGATCCGGCTCATAATCCCGGAACGGTAATTTCTTTTTGATATTGATGATCGCATCAATTCGGAAACCTGCCACGCCACGCTCCAGCCAGAAATTCATCATCTTATAAACTTCCTGACGAACGACCGGGTTCTCCCAGTTGAGATCCGGCTGCTTTTTGTGGAACGAATGCAGATAGTATTTGTCTGTTCCCGGAATCGGTTCCCACACACTTCCGCCAAAATAAGAGCGCCAGTTACACGGCAGTTTTCCGTCTTTCTTTTCTGCAATATAGAAGTATTTTCCATACTCCCCGTCCGGGTCTTTCATTGCTTTCCGGAACCATTCATGCTCATCAGAACAATGATTCACAACCAGATCCATGATAATATACATGTCCCGCTTTTTTGCCTCTGCCAGAAGACGGTCCATCGTATCCATATCACCAAACAGCGGATTGATGTCATAGTAATCCGAAATATCATATCCCTGATCCACGAGCGGTGACTGATATACCGGGGAAATCCAGATAATATCTACACCAAGTTCTTTTAAATAATCCAGTTTTCCAATGATGCCTTCCAGATCGCCAATTCCATCGCCATTACTGTCTGCAAAGCTTTTGGGCCAGATCTGGTATGCCACTTTTCCCATCCACCATTTTTTGTTCATGATATTCTCCTATACTTCGTAACGATATACTCTTGCCTCGTATGGGCGCAACAGGGATTCCATCTTTCCCACATAATTGCAGATCATAATTTGCGCATCCGTAATCTGCCCGGTCACAGATGCCGGAATCACCACATCCCGATCCGTGAAATTGCACAGCACCATCAGACGCTCTCCACCAAGTGTTCTTGTATAAATAAAAAGCTCTTCATTCTCCGGCTCAAGCAATTCATAATCGCCATATACAATAATTTCATTTTCATGACGCAGACGAATCAGTTTCTGATAATAAGAAAATACCGAATCCGGATCTCCTACCTGTTGTTTTGCATTGACGTGAATATAATTTGGATTGACTTTGATCCATGGTGTTCCCGTCGTAAATCCCGCATTTTTGCTGTCATCCCACTGCATCGGTGTACGCGCATTGTCGCGGCTGACACGTTTCAAATATCCCATCATCTCTTCATGGGAAACTCCACAGGTTTCGGTCAGTTCCTTGTATGCATTCAGGCTTTCGATATCTCGATAGTCGGCAAGATCTTCAAAATAAGCATTACACATACCAAGCTCTTCCCCCTGGTATACATACGGTGTTCCCTGCATCATATGCAGACAGGTTGCCAGAAGTTTTGCAGAAACCTCGCGGTATGCATCACTGTCATTTCCAAATTTGGATACCGAACGGGGCTGATCATGATTGGAAAGAAACAGACTGTTCCACGCATTACCTTCCAATCCCATCTGCCACTTCGAAAGGATTTCTTTCCACTCCGGCAGCGGCATCTTCTGTCCATCCCATTTGCCGAAGCGGGTCTTTACGCCTTCTCCATCCCCCAGATGCTCAAACTGAAATACCATATTCAGTTCGGTTCCTTCGGCATTGGCATATTTCTTTGCCTCTTCCAATGTCACCCCGGCAGCCTCCCCTACCGTGATCAAATCATATTTCGAAAGAACCTCACGGTTCATCTCCTGCAAATATTCATGCACATGTGGACCATTGGCACACCCGCTGTCGCCATATCCATTCTCCCCGGCTTTGCCGTCCGGCAGTCCTTCCGGTTTGGAAATCAGACTGATCACATCCATGCGGAATCCGTCAATTCCCTTTTCACACCACCAGTTCATCATGTCATAGACATGTTCACGTACCTGTGGATTATCCCAGTTGAGATCCGGTTGTTTTGTGGAAAACAGGTGCAGAAAATACATGTCGGTCTGCGGATCGTATTTCCATGCGGAACCACTGAAACAGGAACCCCAGTTATTCGGCTCGCTGCCATCTTCCCTGCCTTTTCGCCAGATATAAAAATCACGGTAAGGATTGTCTACACTCTTGCGGCTTTCCACGAACCATGCATGTTCATCGGAAGTATGATTCACCACCAGATCCATCATGATCTTGATGCCAAGCTCATGCGCTTTTGCGAGCATCCGGTCAAAGTCTTCCATCGTTCCGAATTCTTCCATGATTGCCTGATAATCGCTGATATCATAACCATTATCATCATTCGGTGACTGGTATACCGGCGAAAGCCAGATCACATCAATGCCCAGCTCCTGCAAATACTCCAATCGCTGTGTGATTCCATTGATATCCCCAATACCGTCTCCGTTTGAATCCATAAAACTGCGCGGATAAATCTGATAAACGACCGCTTCTTTCCACCATGCTTTCTTCATTGCTTTTCCTCCTGAATTGACACTATCTTTGCTACTATTTATTCAAAAAATAACACAGGCAAATTGCCTGTGTCAAAGGTTATACGCATAACCATGAAATTGCATAAAAAGCCTATTTATTTTTGTACATTCTATCGCTGACAGATTCCCTCTCAACTAGTTTTACAGGAAGCTGCCACTTTTCTTCCCACAGAATTTCCGTATCTTTTTCCTCTCCTTTTTTCTCACAAAGCGAAAGCAATGCCTCCACCGCCATCTTCGCTTTTTTCCCAATATTCTGACTCATGGTGGTCAGTTTCGGTCTGGCAAGGCTCGCATAAATGAGGTCATCAAATCCGGTAATGGAAATATCTTCCGGCACGCGAATGCCTCGACTCTGAAGAAATGAACTGACCTCTAAAGCATAATAATCCGATGCCACAAAAAGAGCCGTGTAATTTTTCCACTCCGGAAGAAACTGTGCGAACTGCAATTCCCGCACCGATTCACTCGAAGAGAACAGGAAATGATCCTTTTCTGTAATTGCAAGACCTGCTTCCTTCATGGCTTGTTGTAATCCCATCCATCTATGATGATCTACCGTCGCATCATTGTCCGCAAGCATTGCAATCCGTGTATGCCCCCTGCGAATCAGATATTTTCCCATCTCATAAGCACCGCCGAAATCGTCCGTTGCGATATTGATAAATCGTGCGCTCCGATTCAGATAAGAGTCAATCGACACCACACCGCGCCGATATTTCTCACACAGACCTGCAAGTTCCTCTTGCACCATATTACAAACGATAAGCCCCTCCAGATTCCAGGCAATCGCCTGACGGATGATCTCCTCCTCACTCTGCTGGGAAATCAGATACATTGTACAGCCATGTGCGCGGATCTCGTATTCCAGATTTCCCAAAAGCGCACTGTAATAGGGATCTTCGAGCGTAATCTTCACACCCTCTTTGCACGGAATCACCACACCGATCATATTGGAATTTGTCTGTGCCAGCATCATCGCAGAACGATTTCGCACGTAACCCATCTCATCCAAAGCCGTCTGGATTTTTTCCCGCACTTCTTTCGATACACGCTGTTCTTTTCCATTGATCACATTCGATACCGTCGCAGTGCTGACGCCCACAGCTTCCGCCACATCCTTGATTCGAACCATTTTCCCTCTCTTTAACTAATCCGACTCGTACATACTAGCCTCTCTTTGCTGCAACAAGTTCGATATACGTACAGATCATTTTCACAACACCGTCCACACCAAGTGCGGTCTCATCCAGACACAGGTCATAATTGCCTGCCTGTCCCCACTCCTGTCCGGTGTAATAATTGTGATATGCACTGCGCTTTTCATCGGTTTTATCTACAAGACGAGCTGCCTCTCGCTCCGTGCATCCATGTTTTTCTTTAATCGTCTGTACTCGTTTCTTCTTATCTCCGGATAAAAAGACTTTTATGGCCTGCTCATTGTATACATAATTACCACAGCGACCGATCAGCACGCCCTGCGGCTCAGTAATAACTGCTTTCATCGCTTTCTTTGGAATACTGCGAATCACATCGCTGTCCATATCCATTGCGATTGCCTCTAGGAAATCGCTCGTCTCTTTCTCTCCGAAAAAGGTCGGAAATCGCCCAAACGCATCACTTTTCTCTGCAATCTCCTGAATTTTTTTCTTATTATAAAACGGAATGGAAAAATGCTCTGCCAGCTTTTCTCCTATTTTATCTCCGTCACATCCACATTCTCTTGCAATTGTAATAATCATAGTCTACCTCCATTGCTCCCAATTCACAATTTTACCACTTCTGCCGAATCCCCGGAAAAATCCGGCATTCCTTCCCTGCCTTTTTCCTCTGCTTTTAGACACCATAAGCTGCTGCCGGAAATGAAAATCATCCCATTCAAGCATTGTAAATGGCTGCTCCTCCGTGACAAGCACATGCGTATTTTTCTTATGGTACTCCGGATAATGCCCGACATATCCGCAACTGTGCAGTTCCTTTTCGACCTGTCTGCGTTTCTGCCGGATCTCCAGATTCTTCGTTTCTCCGTAATCTCTTGGCGGATACGGACTTGACGCTTTCTGCACCAGTTCATAGATGTGCTGATACAAAGCCTCACGTTTTGGTGTAAGAAGCTGTCGACTCACATTCACTTCCATTTTCTCCGTCGCATTGTTTATATACTGCTGCACCAGTGAAATAAATTCCGTATCGTTTACCTCTTTTGCCAGACGAAGTGCTGTCTCCACGCCTTCCTCACGCAATGGGAAATGATCTGCCATAAGATCCCCCACCACCGGGGACCACCTCCGGAATGGTGGAAAATAAATCAATCCCTGCAACGCGATCTCCGTCTCATTGCAATATTCCGGTCCCATATAACGGTATTTGTCCGCCATCGTACCGACCATATAAACCAGTTGCCGCCACTGTTCCTGTCCCTTTACCCAGAAATGCCCGATTTCATGATACCGGTAACAGGCCACATGCATCACAAGTGTCTCAAACCATAAGGTGACGACATTGTCATATCCCTGATGTACGATCAGCCCATATCTTCCATCCTCCTGTGGGACAAGCAGCTCCACCTCCGTCACTTCCTGTTCCGGCTGGTAATCACCGCGCCACAATGCATTCTCCATCGAAAGATAACATTCCACCGCATCGTTCATAATGTAGGGAATAATATATTCTTTTCTACCATCCTTTTCCTGTATACAAAGCTCAAAAGAGCCATAATCCAATAACTCACCGATCATGTAAAACGGTTTTGACATGTCCTCCTGCAACCCCGGAAGAATGGATTTTAATTCATTATAATCTTTCATGTTTTATTCAAGTTCTTTCCGTTCTTTCTTCGATTTCATACTGTCTCTGCCACTTACATTATACGCAAAAAGCTGTAAAATTCAATGCGGATTTTACAGCCTTTTTATAACACTTCTCTTGCCTGTCCGCAGAAAACGCGGTACAATGCAAATCGAATACTACATGCACAAGGAGAACTTATGAAAAAAATCGCTTTTTTTGATATTGACGGTACACTTACCTCAGAAATAGATGGGTCCATTCCGGTCAGCGCAATCGAAGCTATACGCGCCGCCCGCGCAAACGGGAATTTAATGTTCATCAATACAGGAAGATGCTTTCAAAATGTGGAAGAACGTTTCCGTTCCATCGGATTTGACGGACTCGTGTGCGGATGCGGCACCAATATTTACTGTGAGGACAGGGAAATTCTACATGTGTCTCAGACACATGATGTCACGATGGAACTCCTAAAAGCTGCCCAGGACGCAGACTTAGATATTCTTTTTGAATCCTACAAGGAAGTTACCTTTGACCGCAGCCGTCCTTTACATGACTCGGAAGCAATAAAGTTATACCGACAGTTTGCAAGCTTTGATTATCATATGCCAGACCCGAACACAACCCCGGATTTTGCATGTGATAAATTTGTTACCTGGTTCCAAAAGCCCGCACAGCTTGCTGAGTTTCGTCAGGTAAGTGATCCATATTTTACCTGTATTGACCGTGGCGGAAATTTCCGTGAATATGTTCCGCATGGATATAGCAAAGCGACCGGTATCCAGTATGTTCTGGATCATTATGGTCTTCGCAAGGAAGACGCCTATGTCTTTGGTGACAGCAACAATGATCTGCCTATGCTCACATATATTCCAAACAGCGTGGCCATGGGAAATGCAAGTCCAGCATCGCTCTTTGACGAGGTATCCTATGTGACAAAGAAAGCCAGCGAAGATGGCATTTCTGTGGCATTGGAACACTTTGGATTCATTTAAACCGCTTTAAAACAATTTCTTACTATAACAAAAAGAAGCCGCTACATGAATTACTTCATGTAACAGCTTCTTTTGTTTTACCTGTATGTAGCTGTGATTAGCCCTGAGCAATAGCTCCAGTAGGGCAAACACCTGCACATGTACCACAATCTACACAAGCAGATCCGTCGATCTCGTACTGAGAAGCACCTGCAGAGATTGCTCCTACAGGACACTCACCTGCACATGTACCACAGCTAACGCATGAATCAGAAATTACGTATGCCATAATAGAATCCTCCTTAAATAATGATCATTATTCGCCTCATTGGCTTAAGAATATTCTAGTACAAACCCCAAAGAAGTTCAAGAGTTCCGGCAAATGTATTTAATTTGATGCATGCGCACATATTCCTAATTCCAGGTAATAAAATGATAACTGTCAAGTACCTGAAAGAATTTTGCCAGTCTTTCGTACAATGGATTGGCTTTCTCTCCGAACTGCTCCTCCACTTCTTTGCCAATGGCGATGATGTCTTTCTCACCATCCATGATTGGCCAGACAAAACTTCCCATTTCGTCAAGGTGAATGTGCGTAACCTTTGGCTTGTGAAAAAATTTCTGTGCCAGCCGGTTGAAAAAGCCGGTATTTTCGATATCCAGTGTAACGATTCCTTTTTCGTCCTTCGCCCATGTAATGGCTTCATGACGCTTTGGTTTTCTTTCCAGATAATTTTCCTGTTGATCTTTGTTTGTTTTTTTCTTCATCTCTATTTACTTTCTTTTTTCTTCTTCCAAAAAGAAAATTTCAGTACCAAAAGAATAATCAGTGCAAATACAACCAGACTTCCGATTGTAGCTACCGGCTCAGAAAGGTTGAGCTTTCCGGACAAGTCGATAACCTCGTCAATCTTAAATACAGCAAATACGGCAAGAAGGATACCAACGATACCTTCACCTGCGATCATACCTGAGCAGTATAGCATACCATCGCTGATCATACGCTCCTTGTCTTTCTTCTCCTTCTTAGACTTCTCAAAGCCAAGACGGATAAGTCCACCAACCATGATGCATGCGTTCAGCTGTACTGGAAGGTATACACCAATTGCGAATGGAAGTACCGGAATTCCAACAACTTCTGCTGCGATAGCAAGGAATACACCGATGAATACCAATGCCCATGGAAGGTTGTTGTTCATAACACCCTCGATGATCATCTTCATCAGCATTGCCTGTGGAGCACCAAGCTGCTCGGTACCGAATCCCCATGCAGAATCTAACAGATACAGTACACCACTGATTGCAAGACCTGCTGCGATAACACCGATGATCTCACCGATCTGCTGCTTCTTTGGTGTTGCACCAAGCAGATAACCGGTCTTCAAATCCTGTGACGTATCACCAGCAATAGCTGCTACAATACAGATGATAGAACCGATAGCGATCGCTCCCTGCATTCCGTGGATACCGGAATCACCAGTTGCCTTCAGAATAATTGTTGCAATCAAAAGTGTTGCAATTGCCATACCGGAAACCGGGTTATTGGAACTTCCTACTAAACCAACCATTCTTGAAGAAACAGTTGCGAAGAAAAATCCGAAAATAACTACGATCACTGCACCCAGTAATGAAACTGGAATCTGTGGAAGTAACCATACAAGGATAGTCAGAATTGCAATTGTTACAAGGATGATTTTCATGTTCAGATCCTGATTGGTACGAACATTTCCACCCTCTTTTGTTCCATTCATGCTCTTTAATGCATCACGGAACGTACGTACAATAAGTGGCAGGGACTTGATCAGACTGATGATACCTCCAGCTGCGAGTGCACCCGCACCGATATAACGAATATAACTTCCCCAGATAGCACTTGCTCCACCGCTAGCAAACATCTCGCCAATTGGAGCTGTACCAGGATAAAGTGTAAGATCCGATCCAAATAATACGATTGCCGGAATCAATACTAACCAACTGATGATACCACCGGCAAACATATAAGAAGAAATTCTAGGTCCACAAATGTAACCGACACTCATTACAGCCGGATAAATCTGTGTTCCGATTTCACCTGCATATCCCTTTACGCGGATATTAATTTCACTCGGAACAAGTTTCAAACCATCGATGATGAATTTGAACACTCCTGCGATACCCAGTCCTGCGAATACAGTTGAAGCATTTGCTCCTCCCTCTTCACCGGCTAAAAGTACCTCTGCACATGCAGTTCCTTCCGGATATGGAAGCACTCCATGCTCTCTTACGATCAGCGCATTACGAAGTGGCACCATGAAAAGCACACCGAGAAGACCACCGATTAATGCAATAATCGTAATCTCAAGAATACTAGGCTTGTCCATTTTGCCTTCTGCTGCCCATAAGAACAAAGCAGGAAGTGTAAAGATTGCACCTGCTGCCAGAGATTCACCAGCGGAACCGATGGTCTGTACCAGGTTGCTCTCCAAAATGGAGTTCTTTTTCATAATCACTCGAATGACACCCATAGAAATAACGGCTGCCGGAATAGATGCGGATACCGTCATACCAACGCGCAATCCCAGATACGCGTTTGCTGCACCGAATACAACTGCCAGAAGTACTCCCATGATAATGGATGTTACGGTAAGTTCAGGGGTAACTTTTTCTGGCGCAATATACGGCTTAAACTCTTGTTTTTCGTTCAATGTTATTCTCCTTTCCCCTTAATTGTAAATTAACTTCAATATTATATCTTATTTTCTCATTATTGGCAACTATTTATGCTTTTCTACAGTTTTGAAAGGTAAATTTATTTTATAGCCTGCCAATGCTTCTGTGATACTTTATAACTTCATCTGCTTTCCCCCGGTTATAGCAGCGGCTCAGATACGAATCATTCTTTTTCTGGTATCCTTCATCCAGTTCCGTGGCATCAATGATCACCTGCCACTTTTTCAACACTCTGGCATCCTCAAATGTTTTTCTGCGGATCATGGTATAAGCAATCCCTTTTTGTAAGTTCTCAAGGTTCTCCGGATCCAGCCTTTCCAGAAACTCATTTTCGGTAACACCATGCGGAAGATATTCCTTTACGGGATCTCCCATAAAAAAGCCGCCTGCCTCATAAGAGACAGGCGGTTATACGTCTTAAAATGTAAATCTATTTATTCCACTTTTTCGCACCAGCGCTGCACTGTCCGAGTTTGGTCTGTGCAAGCAGTTTGTCGTTGTCGTATACCAGCACTTTGACCTTGTAGTAGTATTTCTTACCCTTTGTGCCCTTGGTGCTGACAAACGTATTGTTCTTTTTCGTTGCCAGTGCTTTGTAGCCTGTGGACTTCTTCTGTGAGCGGTAGAACCGGTATTTTACGGTATAGCCCATCGCCCCCAGCTCTGCTATCAGCTTCTTGTCTTTCTTCACAGCAAGGCGGATCCTGACATTCTTCTTTTCTGTCTTTGCCGTAACTGCCTTGAATCCCGCCTGATTAAGCCGTGCTTTCCACTGTGCCTGATCCTGTACTGCTGTATTCTCTACAATCGCAAACGTTGAGAAGTGTGAAGCCGTAAATTTCACGTAGCTGTCACCGCCGATCGTTTCCATACTGTGATTGATAATCTCGCAAAGTCCCTCATCATTGATATATACGACACAGATCTCTTTGCCTTTCAGCGCCTTCGGTACGGGCAGGGTGATATGTGCCTTGCCTCCCTCAAAGTCGTGCAGCTGACTGTCACCGATCTTAGCAGCCAGATCAAACAGTCTGCCGTTGCTGCCGATGACATCCGCAGCGGATTTCTGCGCATCTGTCAACTGCGTATTCTCGCTGACAACGATCTGAACCGCATCGCCGCCCGCTTTGGAAGCCATCGTCTGTAACGTCTTGTTGTCTAAAACGACCTCACCGTGTCCGGTCCTGATCACAAGGTCTGCATCCGTGTCCTTTGCGATCGATGTAACCGTTGATTTCGGCAGTGTGAGTTCAGTCGATTTCACGCTGTCTGCCGCGCCTGCATCACTATTTTTGCCATCTGGCGAAACCGTGATCTCAATGATATCGGACTTATTCTTAACCGCCTGATTCACCAGCTGCTCTGCGATCTTTTCAGATACGACCGCCGTCGTCTTTGCGACGTCCTGTCCCTGTGCATTCTTCGTTGTCTCGGTTTTGGCATCCTTTACCGTCGTCTTTGTGATGACCTCTGTGGATGCACCGGCTTTATTCTCCACGGTCACGACAGCACTGCTCTCTGCCGGAGCGGATAAACCGCCGTTGCTACTGCCTCCATTAGAAGCAGCCGCCCAGAGGACGATCTCCCCACTCAGTGTGTGGTAATTTTTCGTATCTGCCGGTGTAAACAGCCACTTGTAGGCAGTGCCCTGTTTTACCTCAGTATCTGCGGGCAGCGCGTTTCCAGCATTATCGACCCATTTCACACTACCTGTCCTAGAAAATGTGCCGCCCTCAACCGTGAGCGCCGCATCCGACACCGTTTTGCCGCTCTGTGTGATCGCAGTGTACTTCGGCGCACCGGTCACTTTTGCGCGATCAACCGTCACATTCACCGTACCGGCCGCACCAGCGTACTTCGCACCGTCTGCCGGAGTAAATACCCAGTCTGCTTCCTGTGTGCCCGCCTCTAACCGCTTGTCAGGCTCCTTCCATGCCAGTGTACCCGCAACCGGATTTGATGTGCCAGGCTCCACAAACGTAAACGCCGTAAAACCGGCTTTGCTTAACGGCTCGCCGTAAGTGATCGTGGAAACGTCGATCGACTGTTTCTGCGGGACGATCTTATTTACCGCACTGACATTGACCGTCAGCACAGCATCCTGATAGTTCCTTGTCCTTACAAGCACACGGATCGTGCCGATACTGCCCTCTGTATCTGCCGCAACCGCCTGGATCGGCAGTGTCAGAACGCCATTTTTATCTACGGACGCACTATCAGCTCTGTAATATCTTTTATCCAGCGTATCATCCTTAATCTTATAAGTGATCCCGCCGTAATTACAAGCTCCTGACAGCTGTGGAAGTGCCGGAAGCTTTACCTGATAGCGCACTGCCTGATTGTTGACTACGTTCAGTGACATCGTCTTGTCAAATTCCGGCATCGCATCCTGATTGATCACTACGTTCGTATTCGAATAAAATGTCTTGTTGACAATCAAGTCTCTGATTGTCTTTCTGCCCTCAAACACATAATTCGGGTTGCGCATCGTAAGCGTCAATCGGACCGTCTTTTCCTTGCCGACATCTGCATCGGTATAGTGTGCGGTGGTCATCGTATAATCCGTACCCGCAGTAAGCGATACTGTGTTACCGGTACTCTCACTTTTAAAACCGTCTAATTTGAAATCAGCCGGCAGATCAGTCGTGCCGTCATAGGTTTTGATGATATCAGGAATAGTCGGTACTGTGACCGTATGTTGCTGAATCTCCCATCTGGCTGTCTCTGTCCCCGTATAATTGCCTGTACCGGTGATCGTCAGCGTGTGAGTACCCGCATCCGTTGCCTCGTTTCCGGTAACCGTGTAATCGGTGCCCGCTGTCAAACCCTTGGAACCCCGGTTAACAACGATATACGCTGTGAGGGGAGTGCCGGTTCCGTCTGCACCGGGTGTAAACACCAGCTTATCCTCATTGCTAACGACGATCTGTGCACCCTTAATATCCGCAGGATTCACTGTCACCGTGGCATCACAGCTCTTGCTGTAGCCGTCTATTGTTACCGTCAGGCGGTAGATGTGCGTTCCAGCATCCAGAAATGCGGGCAGTCCATAGGCAAGACTCCCTGCTTCTGAAATCTCCGTCGCCTTGCCATCTTTCACCTGATACCATTTCTGAGTTGCAGTGCCACTACCACTACCATAGTCGATGTTACCTGTCAGCTTCACACCAGACTGACCGTAGGTCTTTGTAACAACAAGACCAACCTTCTCTCCGTTGATCGTAACGCTCTTGATCGGTGCCTCTGCTATCCGGACATTGGATGCCGACTTTGCAAATTCATCGCTCCATCCATCTGTCGTCGACTTCCATCCATAGCCGTCCTCACACAGACTGCCGAGTGTCACTCCGGTACCGGCGGTCAGCTTCGTGATCGTTCCCTTTGTCTCGCCGGAATCCTTGATCTTCGCTGCCGGATCATTGACTGTCAGGGATGTGACAGTCTTACCGTTCAGGCCGAGTGTCACTGCGGAAGAAATCGTGATGGGAGCAGTCACATCCGCTTCCAGCGTGACCGTACCACCGGCAGGCTCTGCCGCCAGTGCTGTGGCTACGTCGTCATAGAGATTTCCGTTGCTTGTACGGGCTGCTTTTTTGAAGTGGCAGACGGTACATGTGATCTTATCTTTATCCCACGTATGTTCTTGCACCTGATCGCTGCCATAGCCGCATTGGCACTTTCCGCTATGTCCTTTTCCGTCAGCCGTCGGTTTTGTTTCCTTATTGTGCGGTTCCACGCCATTCGCCCCACCATCACGCCAGTTACACCACTCACGGACTTTGTAATGATTTGTATCATCGACATTGAAATACTCCCACTCCTCATTTTCGTGGTCACACCATTGCAGCGTAAAGGATTTTGGAGAAAAATCATCATTTTGGATCCAATAGGGTTCGTCCGGATTGGCTTTGGAAGCTGTTGCCCTTACCTTCTGTCTGTCAGCTACACATAGGATCGGTGTCGAATTCGTACTCCATGCTTTATACAAATATACATTTTCCCCCAGTGCATGCTCCTCGCCGGTAGCCTCCAGTCTGCCGCTATACATAATTATATCCGCCGTACCGGAAGCCGTACCGGAAGTACTATCTAAGCACTCAAACGCATTGCCGTCTGGATTATTCACAATCATCCGACCTGCATTGTCTCCAGTTGACTGTCCCATGATGTGAAGTTGTCCCCTGCTGCGGTTAATCTTCACGCTGCCATTGATCGTCAATGTCGCGTTATCGCAAAGGCAAAGGGATACGGACTCACCGACCGTCACATCACCATCAATCGTCACATCATCTTTAACTAAATAAAAAAAGCTTCTGTCATTCCATTCAGTTTTATCTGCTGTGATAAAATATTTATCAGTAATGTCCCTCTGTACCGTCTGTGCACCTCCATTACTATCTGTGCCCACAATCCAATTTGCGGAAATCATGGTTTCCTTCTCAGCGATCCCTTGGATGTTCTGTACACGGATTCCGTCATCCTCCGCCCACGCTGCCGTCGGCATCATTCCGATACACAGCGTCAAAGCCAGCGCAATACTTGCCAGTCGTTTCTTCATGCTTCGTCCTCCTTATTTCCTGTGTATTACAGTAATTATATCAACTGGAGACCTTTTTTGACTTTCAGCGACACGAATTACACTTTTTTCGACATGAACGATGGTGTTTCAACAAAAGGGCGTGTGAAAAAACGAGAGTTTTTCTGTGCAAAAACTTTGCAGTGCATGATCCACATTCGTCACTGGTCAATCATGCAGGCATGTTGACCAGCTTTGAAAGGTAAATTTATTTTACAGCCTGTCAATTTGGAAGATTCATATTTTTTCACATTTCTTATAAATTTAGGAAAGTTATCCACATTGGATAATTACACTGATTCCTCTACGAAAAAAATGTGTATAAATTTGTATTTTCCTCTTGGCAAGCCTCACCTTCTTTGCTAAAATGTAATCAGTTTAGAACTGCGTTATGCAGCTCCACTTTTATATCTTCTGTTTTCGTTAGTTGCCGACCAAAGCTGGCTAATAATTCAGGAGATATATTTTTTGCAGTTTTTTTATTTCATTTTTCTTCAAATAATAATACTCATAAAGTTGCTTTATGAAATCTGCTATCTGCTCCATTAGATAATGATTCATTTGTGCCTGCTCATTCCAGCTGCATGCGTGCTCGATATTCCCCTGCCAATGCTTCTGGCGGTTAAATCCCTGATTTTCTATTTTCCATCTGTTCCTTCCGGCTTTCACAATTTTCTTTGCATTGCTTTTTGTAATCGTGATATTGGTAATCCATGCAAACTCTGTTATTTTTTCTTCACTCTGATTGATATACTCCTCCGAATTTTCAATTCCTGCATGCTTGAAATTCCACCTATACATTTATAATACAGGACTCCCAGCATGACTTTTACGGTATAATCAATATAACTCTGATTTCGTGGATCATTTACCTCGACGAATCTTGAAAATAAGTCAGAATAATATTTGTTTTGAATCTTATTGCATTCTACAATAGGATTTTTTTCAAGTTTTTTCTTTTATTTTACCTTATCGCAAAGAATTATTCCTTAAATCAAGCATATTTAATGCGAATTATTTTTACCTTTCAAAACTAACTTTTCTATACATATATCTACTATCACAGCAACAAACACCTCACACAACACGATCAGTGTTCCGGCAGCAAGCCGGTTCAAAAATCCCGCCATATCATCCAAACGATGCAACATATCACTATACACATAGGTCAAATAAATGTTGGCAACTGCCGGATACGTTCCCATATGAACCATCGGTGCCGCGCATCTGGTTCTCCGCACAAAATCCACCACCAGAATAACCAAATTGATCACGAACACAACAATCAGCCGTCCCTCCAGATACCATCCGACCGAAGATGGCTGCATATGAAAAGGCATCTGTCCCCGGCTGATCATCATGGTATTGATAAACATTCCGGCGATCATATACACTCCGGATATGATACTGATTGCAACCATCCACTTTCCAAAACGATCAAATTTCGCAGCTTCCGTTCGATGATCCATAATATATTTTGTCGCTAACAAAATCAGCACAATGGCAAGTTCCACATAAGTCATGCTATCTACTACATTTCCTCGAAAAGCAAGACCTCCTTTAATGAGCAGATAGCACAACATTACGATCGCGACTCCATTCTCGACAAGCTTGCGCATTTTTTCCTTGCCCTGCATCTTGGCAACACGCACAACTTCTGTGATTGCAGTATCCTGATCACTGTCTTTTGTTCCCGTGATAATATCCTGAATCCGCAGCTCAAGCATCTGTGCCAATGGCTCGATCACACCAATATCCGGAAACGTCTCCCCATTCTCCCATCTGGATATTGCTTTATTCGATACGCCAATCATATCGCCTAGTTCACTCTGTGTGTACCCCTTGTCGATCCGCGCCTGCCTTATCATCTTTCCGGTTTTCTCTTTGTTCATAAGGTTCGCCCCTTCCCTGCTTTTGATGAATCTATCATACTTTGCGTAGGGGCAAAACACAATCCACTGTGATGAGAACCCTACAAATTCAACGAATTCTACTTTGCGCCAAATTTCCAAAAAGCTCCCGGGATTATTCCCGGAAGCTTTTCATAATATCCTCAAAAGTCACCATCACAACATTGCCCATCTCGTTTGCTTTTTCCACGCAGCCCTGTGTAAAGCCTTTTTTTGCAAATAAGTAGAGTACCGTTTTGGAATAATGAAATAACTGACTTCGCTCAACCAGTTTATCCAATACCCCTGCATCGATATTCTCATTCGTCCACTTGCATTCACCGAATAGCGCTGTTGTCTTATCCTGCTCACCCATAATATCGATTTCCGTCTGGCTTCTTGTCTTAGGATCCGTTCCCCACCAGCGTCCAAGGTCCGCAAAGAGAACCTGCGACTTGCCATCTAACAACAGTTTCCACAGATATTGCATACAGATATCCTCAAAAACTTTACCCATATAGTCCGACAAATGCGGTGCGATCCTCTGATAAGCCAGATCTGCCGCGCCTCGACTGATGATAGAATTGTTATCCGGAATAAACCGGTACCAGAAGCGAAACATATGATCCGCTATCACATAAAGCGACTTGCGGGATTCTTTCTCCCCATACGGAGTCTCTTTTCGAACAATGCCTAATCCGATCAGATTCTTCAGGTATCTCGTACAAACGCTGGTTTCCTCCCCTACCTTTGTCGAAATTTCCGCCATATGTGAAGCCCCGGATGCAACCGCTGTTATGATTGCATTGTATAAAGCCGGCTCTCTCACTTCCTGTTTTAACAGATTTTCCGGTTCTTCATAGATCGAGGAGGATGGATTTAGGAACGTGTTTTTAATATTTTCTTCCACACTGATCCGGTCATCCATTTGCAACAGATATTGCGGCGTTCCACCCACGATTCCATATATTAAAGCCATATCTTCCGGCGAAAACTTCTGAAAATACGCACAAGTCTCCTCAAAATCAAAAGGCAAAATCTTCATCTGTGCCGTTCTTCTTCCGTACAACGGCGATTTATAAGCCAAAACATGATCTTCCATATAAGACATAGAAGATCCACATAAGATCAACATCAATTTCGATGTATCTTTATATTTATCAATGAGCATCTGCAGCGTCGAAGCAAAGCTTTTGGATGATCTTGCTATATACGGATACTCATCGATTGCCAGAATCAGTTTCTCATTCTGCGCGAGTTCAAACACATATTCCAAAGCCACCTGCAATGATAAAAAGGAAGTCTGCATAATATTGCCGGAACTGTACTCCATAATACTTTGGCTAAAATTCTCCAGATTCTGTTTTTCATTACTCTCGACTCCCATGAAATAGATTGCCTTTTTCCCATGGATAAATTCGCTGATCAAAGCCGTCTTTCCAACACGACGTCTTCCATATAACACCGCAAATTCAAACTTATCAGAATCATATAACTTATTTAGCGTATCTAATTCCCGCGTTCTTCCGATAAACATGCCGTTTTCCTCCCTGCATCATTATCATTTCCCACTTTCTGAACCTATTATACCACTATCTTGCAATTTAGTAAACTATAATTTAGTAACATATAGTTTACTAAATTATAGTTTACTAAATTGCACTTAACTAAATCTACCACACATAAAAAAAGCAGATCCGCACATGCAGGCATGCAGAATCTACTTTTCTTATAATCATTCTTAATGTTCCAGGTTTGCAAACTTGGTGTACTCCGGCAGCCAAGCGAGATTGACGGTTCCGATCGGACCGTTACGCTGCTTAGCGATAATAATCTCGGAGATTCCCTTGAGTTCGGTATCCTTGTTATAGTAATCGTCACGATAGATAAACATTACCACGTCGGCATCCTGCTCGATGGCTCCGGACTCTCGGAGATCGGAAAGCATCGGTCTGTGATCCGGTCGCTGCTCCACGGCTCGGGACAGCTGAGACAAAGCTACAACCGGTACATTTAATTCTCTGGCCAGAGCTTTCAACGAACGGGAGATATCCGAAATCTCCTGCTGACGGCTGTCCGTACTTCTTCCCGATCCGGACATCAACTGTAAGTAGTCGATAATGATCAGCTTTAAATCATGCTCCAGCTTGTATTTTCTGCATTTACTACGCATCTCAGAGATACTGATACCCGGCGTATCATCAATGATCAATTCGGAATCACCAATGATTCCGGCACCTTCTACCAGTTTTTCCCAGTCTGCGTCCGACAGATTACCGGTACGGAGCGCCTGGGCATCGACACGCGACTCAAGGGAGAACAGTCGGTTTACCAGCTGTTCTTTTGACATTTCCAGTGAGAATATTGCAGTACACATATTCTTGTGAAAAGCGACATATTGCGCAATATTGAGGACGAACGCCGTCTTACCCATAGAAGGACGGGCTGCCACAAGAATCAGGTCGGAAGGCTGCAGACCCGCGGTACGATAATCCAGATCGATAAACCCGGTCGGAATACCGGTTACGGTTCCGGACTGCTGCGATGCTTTCTCAATCTTTTCCAATGCATTCATCACGACCTGACGAATCGGCACATACTCTCCACCGGTCCGGCTGGAAAGAAGCGCAAAAATGTCATGCTCCGTCTTGTCCATAACACTCTCTAATGATTCTTTTCCTGCATAGCATTCATTCTCGATATCTTCCATGACACGAATCAGTTTCCGCTTCATAGAAGTCTCTTTTACGATATTACAATAATATTTGATATTCGCAGATGTCGGCACTGCACGAACAAGTTCGCCGACAAACTCCAGACTGGAAATCTCTTTTGGAACATCTTTTTCTTTCAGTTTATTCTGCAAGGTCACCAGATCCACCGGCTGCCCCTCACTGTATAATTCGATCATAGCGTCAAAAAGAATGCCATACTGCTGGTGATAGAAATCCTCCTTCAGGAGAATTTCCATCGCCGTAACTATGGCATCCTTATCCATGATCATCGATCCTACGACCGACTGCTCTGCTTCCAGACTGTTTGGCATAATCCGCTTGATCAATGTCTCTTCCAAGCGTATACCTCCTTATCCCTCAACCACCTGAACGGTTAACTTTGCGGTTACCTTTGGGTGCAGCTTTACCGGAACTTCATAAGTTCCAAGTGCCTTGATTGCTTCCGGCAACTGCATTTTCTTTTTATCCAGATCAAGACCTGTCTGTGCTTTCGTCTCTTGCGCGATTTCTTTCGTGGAAACAGAACCGAAGATTCTTCCACCTTCGCCGGATTTGATCTTGATTACAACTTTCTGCTTCTCTACAACTTTTGCAAGTTCTTTGGCATTCTCCAGATTCTCAGCTGCGACTTTGTCTGCATGCTGATTCTGAAGCTTTAAGTCATTGAGATTCTTGCTGGTAGCTTCCACACCCAGCTTCTTTGGCAGGATTGCATTGCGTGCATATCCATCGCTCACATTGACGATCTCGCCTTTTTTTCCTAATGATTTCACATCTTCCAATAAAATGATTTTCATTCTTGTATGTCTCCTTCTTTCAGCATTTCATCCAATGTATCCATGATCGCATGTTTTGCCTGGACAATGGTACAATCCTTCAACTGTGCGCCTGCCACATTCAGATGGCCACCGCCGCCAAGGCGTTCCATGATCAGCTGTACATTAATCTCATCAATGGAACGGGAACTGATATAGATTTTTCCATTGTATTCGGTCAATACAAAGGATGCTTTGATTCCAATAATATTAAGTAATTCGTTTGCTGCCTGCGCACCAACGATCGTCGGACTCTCGACATTTTCGCTTGGGCAGACAGAGATTGCAAATGCGCCACGGTATACTTCTGCGTGACGGACAGCCTCTGCTCTGGCTTTGTAGCAAGCCATATCATTACGCAGCATCTTGCGCACACGGGTAACTTCCGCACCGGAACGTTTCAGATAAGCTGCTGCCTCAAATGTACGCACACCGGTCTTTGTCATGAAGTTGTTGGTATCGATAAGGATACCTGCATAAATACAATCCGCTTCCGCTGCGGAAAGCTTGAAGCCATCCTGGAAATACTGCAATACTTCCGCAACCATCTCACAAGCTGAGGATGCATATGGCTCGATATAGGACAATACCGGATTCTCGATTACTTCACTGTTCTGTCTGTGGTGATCGAACACGACAATGGTATCCGTCTTCTTCAAAAGTTCCGGACACTCGGTATAACTCGGCCGGTTCGTATCAACTACCATTACAAGCGTATTGCGGCTTACCATTTCAAGGGCAATCTCACTCGTGATAAACATATCTTCCGGATAGCCCTTCTCTACAGAAAAGCATTCCATCAATGGCCGGATCGATGATGTCGGATCATTGATTACAATCTGTGCTTTCTTTCCAAGTACCTTTGCTGCACAGAAAATACCGATTCCGGCACCCAGAGAATCCACATCCGTCAGACTGTGGCCCATGATAATAACATTCTCACGGCTCTCTATAATTTCATGCAGCGCATGCGCCTTGACTCTTGCCTTTACACGGGTATTGCGCTCAACCTGCTTTGCTTTACCACCAAAGTAAGCAATATCCTCGCCGTCTTTTACAACGACCTGATCGCCGCCTCGTCCCAGTGCAAGATCGATTGCGGCACGGGCATGTTCATAACTTCCATTATAAGAAGAACCCTTGATACCAATACCGATACTCAGTGTTACCGCCATCTCATTGCCGACCTTTACGGTCTTGACATCTTCGAGAACACTGAATTTGTCATCCATCATTGGCTTGAGATATTTGTGTTTAAATACGACAAAATATTTGTCTTTTTCGATTTTACGCACCAGCGCATCCATCTTTGCAAAATACTGGTTTACTTTTCGGTCTACCAAAGCGATCAGAAGAGAACGTTTTACATCCTCAATACTGTCGAGTGCTTCATCATAGTTGTCGATATACACAAGCGCTGTGACCTGCTTCTGCTCTTCGTTTTCCTGCTTGTAGTGGCTCAGTTCTGTCTCATCAAACAGATACAATGCCGTAAGAAATTCTTCGGAATTGTCCACTTCAATCGCCTTACTCTGATCCATGATATCATCAAAATAGATACGATTAAGCGAAATTCTAAAAACCCGCTCCTTCATGGTAATCTGTATGTTCTGTGGCTTCTCATTCTTCTGCAGGAATTCCCGTGTGATTGTGGAAAAAAGCGTCGTGATCGATTTATGATACTCCCTGCTGATTCCCGTCAGTTCCGAAAACTGCTCATTTACCCAAAGAATCTTGCCCGTATAATCCAGCAGGGCATACGGTATCTCAAACTCATTGAGCAGCCGCTTCTGCACCGTGGCATACTGTGTGGCAAAGTTAATGATCTCATTGGTCAGATGCGGCTTATTGTAATAATACAGACTGATCTCTACTGTAAAATAAATTACAATAAATCCAGACAACACGATGCCTGTCGCAACATCATAGAAATAAAGTCCTATATCTGCCAATATCAACGGAATCGTCAACAAAAGCGGCCAACACAAATACGACCTTAACTTTCCTTTAAATCGAATTTTTGATTTCATTTTGCTCTCCTGTTCTTTGTAGCCAAAAGCTGCGCAATCCATCGGAATAAAATGCGATATTTGCTTTCTAGTATACCATTTTCAGTCACGTAAGTAAATAAAAAAGAACTGTCCCGCACCCTTCCGGATGCGAAACAGTTCTCATTAGGACACAAATCTTATTTTTCTTTTGCCACTTCTACGATAGACTTGCTCAGACCAGCAATTCCCTGAATTTCAGATGGAATGATGATCTTGGTTGCCTGACCATCTGCTGCCTTGGCAAATGCTTCCAGACTCTTAAGCTGAAGCACTGCATTGTCTGGGGAAGCTTCCTTTAACATACGAAGACCATCTGCATTGGCCTGCTGGATCTTAAGGATTGCCTGTGCCTGACCTTCAGCTTCCTTAACGGTTGCTTCCTTCTTAGCTTCTGCACGAAGGATTGCTGCCTGCTTCTCAGCCTCTGCATCAAGAATTGCAGATTCCTTGTTACCTTCTGCAACAAGAATGGTAGACTTCTTCTCACCTTCTGCACGAAGAATAGCCTCACGACGTTCACGCTCAGCCTTCATCTGCTTCTCCATGGCATCCTGAATTGCCTTAGGTGGAATAATATTCTTTAACTCAACACGGTTTACCTTGATACCCCAAGGATCGGTTGCAACATCCAGTGTTGCACGCATCTTGGTATTAATTGTCTCACGGGATGTCAGTGTCTCATCCAGTTCGAGATCACCAATGATGTTACGAAGTGTTGTTGCTGTCAGGTTCTCAATTGCCATAATTGGATTCTCAACACCGTAAGCATAAAGCTTCGGGTCTGTAATCTGGAAATATACAACCGTGTCAATCTGCATGGTTACATTATCCTTTGTAATTACCGGCTGTGGTGGAAAATCCACTACCTGTTCCTTTAAAAGTACCTTTCTTGCAATACGGTCGATGAACGGAACTTTGAAATGAAGACCTACTGACCATGTTGTCAGATATCCTCCAAGACGTTCGATAACCATTGCATGTGCCTGCGGTACAATCTTGACACAATTCACGATGATGACCAGTGCAATAATCACGATGATGATTAATGCAATCAATCCTCCTCCGATGCCATTCATAAATAAAATCCTCCTTTTTATGCCTTTTCAACTATTAGTTTGACACCACTGATTTCAAGAACTCTGGCATAAGCTCCCTGCTCAATGGTTTCTCTATCATCACGGGTACGCACGGTCCATTCCTGTCCATTGACCACTGCCATCCCGGTCTGATCCAAATTACTCACACGCTCCGCAATACGGATGGTCTCTCCGATCACACGGTCAGCGTTCGTTCTCTGCGTTCTTGCATTGATGTATTTTTTCGCCCACGGTCTTGTCGCTGCAAGCAATCCCACGGAAACCGCCAGAAACAGTATGATCTGTACAACCGGATTTGCCCCCAGAACTGCTGCAAGCAAAGCAACCAGAGATCCTGCTGCAAACCAGATGGATGTAAGCCCTACAGTAATCAATTCTCCAACTACAAATGCAATAAGCAAAATCACCCATAAAAGAATGCATGGATCCATTCCTGCCATAATCATAAACATAACATTTCTTCTCCTTTCAGAATTAATTGTAATCAATTTTCCTTATGACGACAAGTGCTTTCTTGCATTTATATCACCTTAACTACTCATATACTATCCTTTACAACTATAATGATTTTGTATTGACTAGCTTTAACAGGTATTCCAAGGTTTTTTAAAACATCTGACCATGACAATCCTAATACATCAATTTGAGTATTGGTATCACACACATACCCATACAACGTTGGGTTTCCACCTGCCAGCCCTATCGGATCCTGCTGGGTGTACTGTCCTGTCTCCGGATTATAATATCTAAATCTGTTATAGTACAGACCTGTCTCTTCATCCTCGTACTGTCCCTGGAAGCGGAACGGAATAAAATTCTTCTCTCCGATATCCTCCATTGTGCGTCCATATCTGTCTTTTCCCGCAGGCATGACGTTTCCGTTTATGTCCAACTCTCTTTTCCAGACAAGTGTACCGGAGTCATCATAGGCTTCTGCAGGAGTTCCCAGATAATCTGCCATAATGCTGTAAATTCCGTCCTTGGTTATCCGGGCTCTTGGTATGAAATCATCCTGGAATATCCATGTAATCAGACTTTCCGGTGCAGGCTCTCCCTTTGCAGCCTTTTGTCTTTCTTCCTGCTTCTTTTTCTCTGAAAGCTTCACCACATACTCTGCCTGATAATCAATCTGTGGAACCGGCTTTTTACTCTCCTCTGCATCCTCCTGCCATTCATGGAGCAGAACATTGCCATCCCAAAGAAATTTTATCACTTTTTCTACATGAGAAGCTTTCTGTTCCGAACCAGGCTGCAATGCATTTTCCC
>ERZ1023633.152-NODE-152-length-29004-cov-9.146603_pt1 | contig 29004 bp, 24 predicted proteins | sample MGYA00380333_ERZ1023633 | MGnify/ENA primary metagenome ERZ1023633 (study PRJEB33179, sample SAMN07448972) | human gut metagenome | biome: Human-gut; feature: Human associated habitat; material: Faeces | host: Homo sapiens | place: India: Bhopal | collected...
ATTTTGATGTTGATTTGTTGAGTTTTGATGTTTTTATGTTGTTATGTTGAGGTTTTTAGATATGATGTTTTTATGTTGTGTTTTTTATATATGATGTTGTTATGTTGAGATATGATGTTGTGATGTTGTTATGTTGAGATTTGTACTATTGTCACCACCTCACCACCTCACCATTACAACACCAACTCTCACCACCTCACCATCTCAACCTCTTTCTTATCAGCCTCGAGTTGCTTCTGCAGTGCTTCAACGCTCTCGAAGCGTTGCTCGTCGCGCAGTTTCCTGCCGAACTCCACTCGCACTTTCCGTCCGTATATGTCGCCCTCGAAGCCGATGATGTGCGCCTCAATGGTGGTCTGCTGCCGTTGGAACGTAGGGTTTGTGCCGATGTTTAGCATTGCCGGCATCCACTCGCCGCCCTCTACGCTCACTCTTGTGGCATAGACACCGTTTCCGGGCACGAGCTTCTCTGCGCTTTCGGGCACGATGTTCGCCGTGGGGAAACCTATGCGGCGGCCCTCCTGAAAGCCGTGCGCCACGCTGCCCGTGATAGAGTAGGGGTGGCCCATGCAGTTGCTGGCTTCAGTGATGTTGCCCTCGACTATGAGACGACGTATGAGCGACGACGACACACGCAGCCCGTCGATGTCTATCGGCGTGTTCTGCAGCACCTTCATGCCCATCTCCTCACCGTAGCGCACATAGTCGGCGAAACCCTCGGCGCGGTTGTGTCCGAAGCGGTTGTCGTAGCCCGTGAGCAGCATCGCCACACCGTACTTCTCGTGCAGCACTTGGCGCATGAATTCGTATGCCGAGAGCAGCGCCATCTGCGCGTCGAAGTGGAGCATCTCTATGCGGTCGGCTGCGGTGGTGTCGAGCAGCTGCAGCTTCTCGTTGGTGGTGGTGATGAGCTGTGGCACGTAGTCGGCATGTACCACCTGACGCGGATGGCGGTCGAACGTGATGACGAGCGACTGCCTTCCTTGTGCGTGTGCCATGGTCGTAAGGCTGTCAATCATAAACTGATGACCGCGATGTACACCGTCGAAGAACCCGATTGTTGCGCAATATTCGTTTCTCATATATGCAAAGATACTGATTTTAAGGCGAATGGCAAAGGAATAGTGCCTTTTTATGTCGGCGCGAGCCTCTCCGGCGTTCGCCTACGCCTACCAGCGGTTGAACAGTTCGAGACTGAAGCGCACGGCTATATCCGTGAATTTCCACTTCTTCTGCGACGCAAATACACCTATCGACAGTGCGCGCGTCTGCACACCGTAGCCCCATTCTAAGTAGGGCGTGAGGTGACTCACGGAGAGCGCACTGACGTACACGCGTTCCTTCTCCAACAGACGTCCTATGTAGGGTAGCCAGTAGAGTGCGAGCTGCGGTGTCTCATACGTCACGTTGCTACGCACGTAGTATTGTGAGGCGTTGTACCAGTTGGAGTTGAGGAGCTCGAACGAGCCCGACCAGTTGTCGTTCCATCCGTTAGGTATGTTGTTCTCGCGGAAGTTGCGATAGTCGAGAAAGTATCTGCCCGTGCCGCTATGCGTGTAGAAGCCTGTGCCCAGACGCATCTGCAGGGAGTTGAGAGCCGACAGACGGTGGATGTACTGCGCGTCGAACTCTATGCGCTCGTAGTCGATGTTAGCCCCCATGAAGCCGTTTATGCTGCGCTCGTAGTTGGCGGTCAGTATCGGACCCGCATAGCCTATCGGTCGGTACGTCAGTTCCACCATCGGTGCCACGGAGATGTATGTCGTCGGCATACCCACTTCTTCAAATCCCGTGTCCTGGATGGCAGTGCGGCGGTGCCCCATCACTCCCACCTCCAAGCCCCAACGCGGCGTAGGATCGTAGTGCACGTATGCCTTCAAGCTGTGGTCGCGGAAGTAGGTCAGGTTCAGACTGTCCCAGTTCATGGCGTTGTCGTGCTTGTCCTTGATGGCGTCGAGCACCGACGAGTTGCGTATGCGCCTGCCGCTTGCCCACTCCGTCTGCACGTATCCGTTATGGCGGTTGTTGAAGTAGTATGTGATCGGAATGTTGAAGTAGAACTGCTTCTGCTTGAAGGCATAACCAGCCTTTATGCGTGCCTGTATCTTCTGGTTGGCAGTGAAGCTGTACTGCGCCTGCACGTCGAGCAGGTACGTCAGACCGCGTCGGTTGCTGTAGCTGAACTGCAGAGGGTTCAGTATCGGACCGATGTTGAATGTTCCGCGCTTGTCCCTACCTATGTCGCCCCCGATGCGTCCCATCAGCGTCTCGCCGACGTTCGTAAGCAACTGTATGTTGAATATGCTCCCATGCGTTTTGCTCGTTGAGTCGTTAAGAATATTGTCGTTGTAGCTCTGTTGGCAGAGATAAACCTCGTGCTCGGTGAGCGGAATGGGGCGCACGCGAGCGAGTAGGGTGGTGTCGTCACGCTCTGCGAGCGAGTCGATACCGCAGTCGGGCAATCCGTAGATCGTAGTGTATTCAGCCGTGATGTCGTTGCCGAGGAACAGAAAACGCGCATTCAGCGTACACTCCTTGGGCAGCAGCGTGCGTCCCTTCTCCTCGTCCATGGTCGTGGAGAGGTGAAAGCGCACCATGTCGTACTCGCCGTCGAGCGCAAACTCAATGATGCGTCCCGTCAGTTCGTCCACTTGCGCCCAACCGCTCACCAACTGCGTGCTGCTCTGGCGTGGGGTGAAGTTCACGAGTGCCGTGCCCTGCGTGAAGCTCTGCGCCTTGTAGCGATAGTAGCGACGGTTGCGTTGGAAGAAGGGCGAGATGATACGCCCGTCGATAAGCATCTCTTCGCTGATGAGCGGTGTGAGGTAGTTGAGCACGGTAGGCATAGGCTGCGACTTGCGCGTCGTCGTCGAGCTCTCAAGCAGTCGGGTAGCTAAAACCGTTCCCTCCGCATCAATCCTCATGTGGTTATATGTCTCTCCGAACACCTCGCGCCTGCTCGCGTTTGCAATGGCAAACATCGACGGCACAGTGAGCAGTACGGCGTTGCGACGGTTCGTGCGGATGGCGTACTTTGTGTAGGCATAGCCCTCCTTCGGGCTGTGTTCTGTCGTGTCCACCGAGGCAGCATAACTGAACACGCGCTTCATAGTCTGAAGCGTGTAACTGCGATTGTCTGCTCTAACGCCACTTACGACAAACACAAATAGTATGGTTAATATGAATATTCTGCCTCTCACCCTTTCCGTTATGCTACATATCTTGATGAATTTCCTTTGCTTTCAGCATCCGCGCCGACCGTTACGAGCATCTGCGTCGACCGTTACGAGCATCCGCATCGACCGTTACGGGCATCTGCGCCGACCGCCGCGAACCATCAGCATACGCTTGCAAAAGTAGTTAAAATAATGGCAAACACCCCATCAACCCACCCGATACTCCCCAAAACATAACGTTTATTAATGATTTTTCAGCCCTTTCTCAGTGTTTTTTCACTCCTTTCTTATTGTTTTATGCAGAAAAAGTTCCAAATATTTGGCGTTTTTCCCGAAAAACACTACCTTTGCAGTCGCAAACTTATCCTAATACATAGGTTAAGTCGGACTTGTAGCTCAGTTGGTTAGAGCAACAGACTCATAATCTGGAGGTCCCTGGTTCAAGCCCAGGCTGGTCCACGCTTCTATTACAGCGACTTACGCTTCGGCGTAGGCCGCTGTTTTTTGTTTCTGCGTAAACAATGGGAGCCGTTTTGTGCAACTTGAAATATAATATATGATAGTCATGACTTGGGCTGTTTTAACTTGCCAGCAAGTTACTGGCAAGTTAAAACAGAATGAAACACACTTCAAGACAAATTCTTGTTATGTAGTTATTTTTTGCGACGATATTTCTGATTTGGATCGTTAAGCCTTTCGGGAATTGTACGTTCAAGTACTCCGAGTTCTATTAAGGAATTAATATACTTCTGCCGATTTTTAGATTGATTGGAAATTTTCAATCTATCCATAATTTCCTGTGCAGTCCTCGGTACGGAACAAAAGTTTCTGACATCCTCTTCCTTCTTTGTCAGTTTACGAGTAACCAAGTTTACGTGAGGTTGGTTACTTTTTCTATCAGCTTGGTTACTTTTACGCTCATTAGCAGTCATAACTTGGTTACTTTCTGCTTGAGGTTGGTTACTTTCACGAGGTATGGTAATTACGAACTCGTTGGCAGCGTGGGTGATTTCTTTGTCCGCCACTCCATTGAAAAAATGGCATTTGGATCATATTCAAGCGCACGACGTACACCACTTCCTGCTCCGGTGTAAGGCAACAGATAGTTGGCGTTCGTGAACAAGAACATATTGCGAGGCATTGATGTGCCTTTTTTTATATTTTCAATTGTCAACCCATTAGGCAAAGCTCCTGGACTGTGAATTTCTACGCGATTGTCAAATATGAAAATACGAATCGGAGACTTAATATTCAACGATCGATGTACAAGTGCATTGACGACATACTCGGTAAGGCTTTCGTAGGGTATCTCTAGTTCACCGATTGAATTGAATTCCTTTTCGATCTGAATCTTACGTAAATTGCGAGTAAAGAAATTCATAATGGCACGAAACTGATGGAGGAGATTACCTTCAATCTCCATGTCGTGCATCTTGTCGCGAAACTGTGTGCCACCTATTGAGTTGCCAATATAACTGATACACTTTGCCGTCATAACTGGTAGCCAACGCTGTGTGTATTTGCCGAATAGTAGCATTGCAGCAACGGTTATTTTGCCATCTGGGCGTATGAAGTGCAGATTTCTGAGCAATTTTTCAATGGTTGTTTCATTTGTCTCGGGCATTAGGAATTTCTTTAAATGAATCCGAGTGTTCAGAAATGATCGAAACACACAAATTCTACGTTATATTATGCGCATTTGTTATAAAATATTATGCGTATTCAATATTATTCTGTATCTTTGCACTATAAATAAATTGAGATATGACAAGAAATAACATTTCACAGTTGAGGAATCAGTCATTATTCCTCTTTACTGATGAGGAAATGAATCCTCGTCAAGATGCTAATAGGAACGAAGTTTTGAGTGCATTTACCCCTATAGCTAATAATCTTGTTGCCAAAATACTTGAAGCAGGTGATTGTTACTTACAGTATGCAGATAAACATGCTGTTGCTCGTCGTGAAAATACATTTTGTGCAAGTAATATGCACGGATTGATAATTGAATATCTTTCCCAAGTAGAAGGTATCCGGATAACTCAAATAAGCAAAGGTAACTCTATTTTAGAGATAGGAAGTTATAAAGTCTGGATAAAAAAGCTTGACATCAACGGAATGCCTTGGGTGAATATGACGAAATCTTCTACTAAGAGAATATACCAAAAGGCAGAAGGTGAAGACACATTGCCAATGCTAATTCTTGGATATCAATTAGATGAAATCGAAAGGATTTCACATATATACATATTATACTTGGAAGGGAACAAACATCTTTGGGTACCTATAGATATTGGTGATATTGCGGCTTCTAACCAAGTTTCAATTACATCAATTCCTGCTGGTGATGAACCAATAGTAACAGTGAAGCCCCAAAAACAAAAAGGAAAGGAGGCCGTATAAAGTATGATTAGCGGAAAAAGTATAAAACTTGCACGAGAAAGTCGTGGTCTTTCCCAATGTAGGTTATCCGAATTGTTGGGTGTTACCCAAGCTACCCTTTCGAGATTTGAAAAGGGGGTACTAACAGTTACCCCAGAATTTGTCTCCAAAATAGCTCAAGCACTTAATTATCCAGCATCCTTTTTTGAAAAGGACATCCATATTGTAGGCGAAACCAGTCTCTTTTATAGGAAAAGAGCGTCAATGACGGTAAAAGATCTTTCTATCCTTGAAAGTAAGATTAGTATTTTAAGCAAAAGTATAGACGAGATGTTGGACTCAATAAGCATTCCAGAATTGAGAATCCCCTCGGTTGAACCTACAGCAGAAAATAGTCCACGAGAAATAGCTTATAAGATTAGGAATTATTTAGGCATCCCCGCAGGACCAATTGATAATATAGTTTCATTGCTTGAAAAGAATGGCGTTATCGTAATGTTCTTGGACGTTGATGATATGGAAAAGTTTGATGGTCTTACAATGTTCACAACAAATCAAGTCCCTGTGATTTGGATAAATCGTAACATTCCAAATGATAGAAAACGGTTTAGCATTGCCCATGAATTAGGTCATCTTGTTATGCATCTACGTTCGGAAGACCTTGAGAAATCAGAAAAACAAAAAGAAATCGAAGCAAATGAATTTGCAGGAGAGTTTTTAATGCCAGAAAGTCAATGTAAAGAAGATTTATTTAATCTTAAGTATAAAGATTTGGGAATGAAAAAATACTATTGGAAGGTTTCAAAAGCTGCGATTATATATAGGGCTAAAGAACTAAAATGTATTTCAGATCAAACATCAAAATACTTATATGTAACTCTTGGCCGATATGGAGAAAGAAAGAATGAGACAGTTCAAGTTCCAATAGATAGTCCTAAGATTGTAAATAGAATGTTAGAATTACACATTTCTGAACTCAACTACTCAATGGATGAACTATCAGACATAGTTGGGTTAATGCCTGATGAGATTAATTCAGAACTGTTAAGTGAAAATAATTCTGTATCAATAAAACCACATAAAATAATGCTTAATTTTTAAAATGACATGAATTCAAAAACAAGATATTATGCCGATACATATGGCCCTGACACAAAGGCTTTAGCTGAATGTATTCGTAAAGCATTTGAGCTTGCTGATTCTGATGATGAAGTGGAACGTGTAGTTTTATATAGTTATACTAAAAACAACTTCATGCAAGTTGATAAAATATTTGGTGCAAATAATGTGACACAAATGTTTTCTTGTCCTATGAAGTTTAATGAGTGTACAAAACCTATAAAATGTGCAACAGAAATTACATATAAAAAAGAATGCGAGTATAGAAATACCCCAAAAGATGTCGTGATATGTTGCCATATGGATTCTAAGGCGGTCTTTAAAGTAGATGATTATATGACAGCCAAATACATTATTGCTCTTTCATGGACTATGGAAGGATTAAAAAAATGGAAGACAAGATGGCATGCTCAGAACGTGTTAGAATCGAAAACTGATAAAAGCTCTAAATGTGAGATAAATCCAATCTTACAAATTGCTCTTCGTGAAATGGATAATCGTATGTTTAATTCAAAGAATTTAATTCACTTAGATGACGAAGAAACATGTAAGACTTATATTCGTACTATTCATAAGTATCTCCCTGAAGTAATGCCTTCAGACATTGAAGATATTTTAGTAACAGAACTAGGATGGGAAAATCGCAATTCATCTGAAGTAGGTGAATTGTTGCAACGATTGAAAAATGGCAGAACTTTTAAAGGGGGCCAGAAAACTTATTTAAAAGATTATCACAATCATTGGAAGCAAGAATTGAATAACTGATATATTAGCAAAATGAAATTGTTTGAAGATTATAAAAATGACGCACCAAATCAAATTACCATGGCAAATGGTGCGTTTTATCCTGATATTTTGGCGCAAGCATGTGAACTATATAAGCCGGTGTTAGTATATTTTGGTCAACTTCTTAAAGTTTCTCCTTCTTCAGAGATGCTTCTGAAAGAGATAACAAAGCTAACCCAAACTTGGATGAAAATACAATTACTGCGTGTATTCAGAAAATACGTTTCCCCAAACACTTCTGTCGAAATGCTTAAATCAAAGAATAAAATTCCGATGGTTTGTGCGACATTTGGGAAAGACTTTAGACCAATCAATGTTGTACAGAAGAAATTCAATGAAAGGCCGCTGCCAGACGAAGCGTTATGTGCTGTGCTTTGGGAATATAAAGACAGAGGACAAAAAGGATATTCACTGACAGAAACTTTTTTCGACATGTTTCAGTCAAAATTCCCGGATTACACTATAGAGGGTCCCAAAAGAGCAGGAGCGGATGTTCAGTTGAAAAGTGTTTTTCCAGATTATCCCAACCCTACAAGACCTGTTGATTTTGTTATTAGAGATAATAACAAAAATGTCTTAGCTATTGGTTTAGCCAGATATGATAGTGACCGAGGCGGTGCACAAGAAGATGACCGAACTGGTGGCTATAATAATTGTGCTAAAGAGATTTTGGCATATACATCCACAAAAAAACTTAAAACAAAAGTTATATTTCTGAATGATGGGCCAGGGTTATTACTTGGTTCAATGTGGGATGATTATTCAAAACTGGAAAAAATAAACTCTGATAGAATAATGGTTCTGACTCTCCGTATGCTTGATGAGCGGTTGACAGAAAAATGGTTGAAATCTTAATTTTTTTAGAAATGGCAGTAGGCGTAACATCAAACACATGCTCAACGGTATCATCCATATCGCTTGTTCCACAAGACAAAATTCGTTTTAGATGTACAACTGATTATAGTGGAGATTTCATCAAAAGGCTATATCATGCAGATAATTTAGACGTACTAAATAGTCTTATTAAAGATGAAAGAGTATGTGGTAAGATAGACTTGATATATATAGACCCTCCATACAATACAGGTGGTGCCTTTGAAACGAGAGAACAGAAACACGCATATAACGATAATTTTACCACCGAAGGATATACTAAATTTATGGAAGTTAGGCTTGGCCTGATGCACAAATTATTATCTCCTTCAGGTTCTATTTATGTTCATTTGGACAGTAATATGGTCTTCCATATAAAAATCTTGATGGACTCGATTTTTGGTGAGAAGAACTTTAGGGGGATGATAACTCGCAAGAAATGTAAGTCAAAGAATTTTACAAGAACAACTTACGGGAATATATCTGACTATATACTCTTCTACACAAAATCGGATTCCGCAAAATGGAACAGACCCTATGAGCAGTGGGATGACGAGAAAATTCTTAAAGAATATCCATTCATAGAAGAAGGAACAGGCCGACGTTACAAAAGAGTTCCATGCCATGCGCCTGGCACACGTAATGGTGCAACGGGTGGATCTTGGCGTGGAATGATGCCTCCAGAGGGAAAGCATTGGCAATATACACCAGACAAACTTGATGAGATGGATGCTAAAGGTGAAATTTATTGGTCTTCAAATGGCAATCCTAGAAGAAAAGTTTATTTGGATCAAAGTAAAGGAATAGCAGTACAGGACATTTGGCTAGATTTCCTAGATGTGAATAATCAAAATACTCATTTGACAGGTTATCCTACAGAGAAAAATATTGATATGTTGAAGCGAATTATCAATTCCTCTTCAAATCCAGGAGATATTGTACTTGATTGCTTTGCTGGATCAGGCACAACCTTAGTAGCTGCCGAAGAACTTGGCAGACAATGGATAGGTGTTGATATTGGAGAAGAAGCAATAAAAATTATTCAAAATCGATTTGTGAATGGGACTAAACCTCTTGGAGATTATGTTTCACAGCGAAAGAATAAGAAGGAAATCATATCACAATCTCTTTTTGATGGTCTAGATTCCGATAATGGTGATAGCACATTAGATAATAATATTACTAAATGTAATATTCAATATCAGATGTTTGAAGAACTTTAATATTTGTTACAACCGATTGATTTAGTTAGTCTATGTCAGTCGGTTGTTTTGTTTACATAGATATTTTACCTTTATGTCTTCTCTCAGCACTATGACTTATGAAAAGCAAAAAGGGTACTGATCACAACTCCGGATTGGTAGGCTGGCAGTTTCTTTCACTTGTTTCTGCGTAAACAATGCGTAAACAAACGGTTTCAGTTAGGGGTATTTTGTGAGTTTTATAGGAAATAGTAAAATTCGCAACTAATTGATACACAATAGGAATTGATAAAATGAACTATCGCAGAATATCACATTATCGTTCTCATAATCTGGAGGTCCCTGGTTCAAGCCCAGGCTGGTCCACGCTTCTATTACAGCGACTTACGCTTCGGCGTAGGCCGCTGTTTTTTGTTTCTGCGTAAACAATGCGTAAACAAACTGTTTGAGTTTGGGATGTTTATGCTGTGATATTCTCTGAAACTCCACATCATTCCATAAGATGTTATCTCGTGTCTTGTTTTAATGTGCGATTGAAGTATTTTGCTTCATTCCAATAAATTTGTCATCGAAACATGATACATTGTCATACAAAAGCCTTATCTTTGCGATGTCTATACTTATACCGAAAGCCCCGACGGGCAGAGGTAGGACAGACATATACATATAATAAGGCGTAACTGTACGCTTTGGTTTTGACTTGTTAGAACTTCGCAAACTCTATGGATTGTCAAAAACAAAGCAACGGGAACGCCTCATGGGGTGTATTGTATACAGCCCTCATTGGCTTCGGACGGCTCTGCCGCTCGTTGTCATTGAGGGTGAATTATATACTTACACTAACGTGGGGCTTTCAACGTTGCTCGTTTCGACAATCCGGGCAATGCGAAGGCCTTAACAAGTGGAACGAGTGACAGAAGTGGCTCCACGTTTCTTGTTTTTGTATATCAAACTATTGAATAACGTTTAATTCTCCTACGGGGCAAAGGAGATGTGTTTCGTACTATGAAATGTAATATTTGTGGAAAAGATATCCCTGATGATTCTGCTTTTTGTCCGAATTGCGGAAATATAACCAATTCAAATAAGAGTAATAAGAAGTTTCAGTTAAAGACTTTATCCTTGAAAAGCATTTTGATGGCTATAGCTGTTGGCATTTGGATGTTAGTTCTTCAGAACTTGGGAGTAATACCAGTTGCTCAAGATGTTCGTGTCAAAAAGACAGTAAAGGTTTCTGGTAATGTGGACATAGACAATACTGTTGATATTAATCTTCAAGAGATAAATGGAAGAAGTGATGTATTCTTTAACAATCCCATGCGAGGTGATGATGACAAATATTATAGAATACCTGTAACAACAGAGTGATATGGAAAAACTATTCAAGTATATATTCGCTATACTCGTAGTCTGTACACTCGTGAGTATTTTTGTAGCATTAAATAACCCGCGTCCAAAGTTGACATTTAGCGACAAGATAAAATTGTCTCAAATTATCGCTGAATGCAACGCGAACTTGCCTCGTGAAATTGGGACGATAGGTTATTTGGACAGCATGTCGTTTGCAGATGGAACAATAACTTATGCTGTCAGTGTGAAAGGTGACGACAGAATTATGCAAGTATATTCAGACAACTATGATGAATTTAAGGATATGTTGAAATACTCCTTTATAGAAATGAATGGTCAAGGAAACTTAGGGAATACTTTCGCGCACAGTTTGGAAACTAAAGGTTTGAACATCTGTTTCAAGGTCTCAACGGAGAACAAGAAATCCATGTCATGGAATATTACAGGCAAGGAGATTAGCGCATTTGTTGATTCCTGTAAGTTGTCTCCGACAACAGCTTTAAAGAAGGTGATTGACATGCAAATTAAAATTGCCAACTTGAAATTACCCGTCACAGCAAGTGACTCCCCCAAAGCAACAACGGTGGCGATAAATAGTATTGTTGGAAATGTAAAAGACGAGAGTTGCTTATTGCAAGAGATAAAGTACAAAGAAAGCAATCTCCTTTTTGAATATAAAGTCAATGAGGAAAGCATGAAAGATATTGAAAATCTAAAAGGTAGAGAGGATGATTTGGAATTGATGAATGCTTTCGTTCAAGATCTTGCACAAGACAAGGATGTACTGGAATTCATCGGTATGCTCGCAATATCTCATTCAAATATGGTGTTGGTCTATCGGGAAAGCAAATCAAATGAGCAAATTTCTATAGAAATGCCATACACAATACTTAGAAACCATTGTAAAGTGCCACAGGAATTATTGTCAATCAATTAAAAACTTAAGAGTATGCTACAAGATCAATTTATCAGTCGTCTATTGCTTATCGTTGTCTTCGGTATAGCTTATATCTACACAATGATGAAGATGGCAAGTTGTAACTCTGTGGAAACATCACCACAGAAACACATTATATTAAAAATCCTTGGTGGAATAAATGTTCTGTTTGGCGTTTCGTGCCTTGTTATGGGTGTATTCTGGCTAACGCAAGTGCAATACCCGGAGCAGACCATAGACTTTTCTTACAGTGCCAATCAAATTGTTAGAACTTCTGACAAATATGTAGTATGGGGCTATCCTACTTCCGAGCAGAACCGTGCTATCATGGGAATAACTAATATATTCTCAAGCTTGGCCTTGGCTGCATATTGTTTCTACTACAAAAAGTCAGATAGGAAATGGTGGCAGAAAATTCTTCGATTCTTTTATGGATTACTGATGTATGCGTTCTATTGCTCTGCAACGAACTTTCATTATTTTGATGCAACCGAATTTGTCGCACCAGGTCTTTTCTGTTTGATGTTAGGTTATGCGTTGATAAAGGCAAAGAAATTAAACAAACAAAAAATACAGTTAGCTGACCAAAAAAGAATTGATGCCATTCATAAAATGATGGACGAGAAATTTGGAGGGGAAGACCAAACAGAAGACGAAGTTCAATTTATGCCTCAGAACGAAGGATTTAAGATGAATGGCTCTGATAAAGAAAGCAAAGAACCACTTACAGATGATGTGTCCGCCCGTACAAGTTTGCCTCATACTGAGCAAAACAAGAAGGAAGAAACACCAAGTATGGATGTTGTCAAATATTGTAGACATTGTGGAAAGAAAGTAGACTATGATAGCTCCACTTATTGTAAATATTGTGGCAAAGAGTTGTAATGTATATTTTTATCAGCCGCTTAATATAAAAGATAATAGTCATGGATAAGAAACAAGTATATTGCCGCTATTGTGGTAAACATATTGATGAAGATGCGCCATTTTGCACTTATTGTGGCAAGCCACAAGGAGAAGTTGGACAAGGCATCATTGGTATAAAGAGAAAGTCTAAACAATATATGGAGTTTTTGGTATCTGTAGTATTGTCCGTATTAGGCTTATTATGTTTACCTCTTAAGAAACTTGTAAACATTCGTTTTTCAGAGGTTCAAAAAGACAAGTTTAGACGGGCGAAAAAACTTTTTTTACGCTATTTCATCATAATTATTGCAATTTGGGCAGTTATTGGCGGTGGAATAGCTGGATATTCATACTATTATGATGAATACCTTCCTGAAAAATATGAAAAAGAGGCATATAATGATATAATTAATAGGTTTAATACGTCCAATGATTCCACAAAATTGGATTTGGCAATGAAGATATGCCAATCTTTTTATCCTTGGGAAAAAGAATATCCCAAGATTGAAGAAGGACGTATGCCTGTTTTACTAAGATTTGAGGATAAGTCGACAACAGACGGATATTGTGGAAAGGCATGTGACTTTATAATTGCGGAAGCTAAGAAAAATAACGCAAAGGCGCAATATATATTGGGACTGATATTGCTCGGTGGCGAAAATTCCATTTGGCTATCAGACACAACACGAGCTGTGTATTGGTTTAATGAGTCTGCAAGGAATGGCTATCCAAGAGCATTTGGAGAAATAGGAACTGCATATGAACAAGGAATAGGTGTTAATTGTGACACAATTAAAGCTGTAGAATTATTCAAAAAAGGAGCATCCTTAAAAGATCCAAAGTCTCAATACAAGTTGGGATGCATGTATCGTGATGGCATATCTGTAGAAAGTGGTTGGCATTGGGAAACAAAATCAACTACTGAATATATGAGCGACAAAGACAATGTAATACGCGAGTATTGGGACAGCCAAAGATGCACCAGTGTGTATATTTATCGTGAAAAAATTACAGATTATGAAACATTGGTACCAAAAGATATTGCCCAAGCTAAATACTGGTGGAGAAAAGCTGCTACTCAAGGGTATGCAGATGCATCTTATAGCCTTCAACAAGTTTATGATTAGTTCTTTCTCATTATGACACAATGTATTGTGAAGGATGAGGCGACTTCAAATCGCCCATCCTCTACTTACTTGTTTATGTATGATCCAACAAAACAAACAATCGAAATAACTGTATAAAGAAAACACGGCAAGAATATCGAAAGCAAAGTCTTAATCCAACCATTCGACAACCAAACTCCTTCATTTCTTGACATCATATTAGACATGTCATAGAAATGGCGAATGAGGATTTCTTTAGCCAATATATAACTGGTGAAAAAACACCAAGGCACTATCGCAACCCAGCACTGGTAAAAGCTATGGTAAACCACATATCTTCATAGCAAAGGATATTGCCCAAGTAACAGACCAAAAGATAGAATATTCCAAGCACAAGGGATTGGATGATAAGAAATGTGAGGCGTTGCTGCTCGATTCGTTGAAGAATCATGGTTCGTTGACGAAGCCAGAAATAGTACATCTGCTTTGGGACGTGCTGCCAGACCAACTTGATGACAAGCAGAAAGAATATAAGATAAATAATCTCTTGCGCAAACTTAGAAAGGAAGGAAAGATTAGCAACACTACTATAGCTGGCAATAAATCAACTTGGGCGCTTGTAAATGGCTAAAATTTACAAGCGCTTACAAGGTTTTACACGCGGTTTTTACTTGCAATAGAGGATGCACGCATAACGTAAGTGTCTGAATTACATGATCTTTTAAAGGTAAGAAAACGTTGCAGAATAGGCTTTGGAGTCACACTCCGAAGCCTATTCTGTTTTTTCTGCGTGGCATCTCTATAGGCACAATGTCCTCCGGCGTAATCAGAAGGAGGTCGTTGTGATTCTTCGGCGGCTGCTTCACGCATCGTGTGGCGTGCTGAATGTAGATGCGCTCCAGCTGGTTGGCTATGAAGCGTGCGTTGCCCCAAGTCTCGGTGTCGCGGGCGCTGAAGGCGAGCGCTATCATATCGGTGTATTTTTGCCATGCCTTTACGGTGAAGCGGTAGCTGTACTCCTCAATGCGGCGGCTGGTTATCTCGAGCAATTCGTCGACGCTGAAGTCGGCAAATTCGAAGCGGTTGGGGAAGCGCGACAGCAGTCCGGGGTTAGTCTCGAGCAGTTCGTTCATCGGCTCATTATATCCGCAGAGCACCACGGCGATGTAGCGCTGACTCTCGTCGGCGAGCAGATTCATGAGCAGTTGCACGATGATCTTTCCGGGGTCGTTCTCGTTCTTTCCGTTCAGAAGGTATGCTTCGTCAATCATCAGGACGCCGCCCTGCGCCATTTCCACCACTTGCTTCATAGCCCTTTCCTCGTCGCCCCAGAGCGTGCCGATGAAGGTGCCGCGGTCGCATATCACGATGTGTCCTTTCGAGAGCGCTCCCGCCTCGTGCAGCAGCGCCCCGAATATCTTGCAGACCGTGGTCTTGCCCGTGCCGGGGTTGCCGAGGAATAGGCTGTGCAGCGAAACTCGGTGCTGCTTCAGTTCGGGAAACTGTTCGTGCAGCATGCGGTTGTAGGCGGTCAGCGCCACCAGTTCGTCCATGCGCTTCTTGATGTTGCCGCAGCCCACCAGCTTCTGCAGCTCCTCCTGCGGATTGTCTATGGGGCGCAGTATCTCAACCCTTACGCTCGTGTTCTGGTTCTGCTCTATGACGTCGCCAGGTAGCGGACTGCCGGTGCAGATGTCGTCAGCCTTCTCTGTCGGAGTGTTGTCCTCGGCTTGGTATTCATCTACATCCTCATCTTCATCTTCCAGAAAAGGATTCTCTTCGTCCTCAGTCTGCATGTCGTCGAGCTTGACATCCTTGTACTCTTCGCTCAAGAACTGCTTCATGAGTCGTTCGAAATCCTCGTTGAAATTCTCGTCAGTGTTGTTCTGCATATTAGTCATAATTCTATCACGTTAAAAAAGCAACTAAATTCTTTGTCATTTCGTTCATTTTTTTGCTACAATAATTTTTGTTTTGTGATAGAATTATGATTATCTGCTGCAAATGTAGTGCAAATATAGATAACTACCAAATGTTTTTGCGTAACTTTTTATAACTTTGTACGTACACTACTTTAAAACCAATTTATTACAACATTCATCAATATGATTAAGTCATTAAGAAAGATGCTTCTCGTGGCGTGCCTTGCGGCTCCGTCTGTGCTGCCGGCGCAGGTGTGCCTCGTGAGTAAGGGCAAGGCGCAGGCACGCATCGTGCTTGCTCAAGAGAACGACGTGAACCGTAAGGCGGCGCAACTGCTGCAGCGCTTCGTGCGCGAAACATCGGGTGGCGAACTGCCTATCGTTGCCAATGGTCGCCGCTCTAAGAACTGCGTTGTGATTGGAGAGTCGACCAACGAAGCCACCGACGACGGATACGTAATCGACTGCTCGCGCGGCACACTCGCCATAAAGACGGCGGGCGGCAAGGGTGCTATATACGGCGTTGCGGCACTACTCGAGAAGCAGCTCGGTGTCGACTATCTCGCTAAGGACTTCTACACGCTCACGCCCTCTGCCGACGTGCGCATTCCGCAGATGCACGTGGCGGAGAGTCCGGCGTTCCGCTTCCGCCAGACGTTCAGCTACTCTAACAACGACAGCACTTACCGCGACTGGATGCGCCTGCAGGAGCACTGCGAGATGTTCGCCGCCGACATGTGGGTGCATACGTTCGACCGCCTGCTGCCATCGTCGGTATACGGCAAGTCGCACCCCGAGTACTACTCGTTCATCAACGGTGAGCGTCGTCCCGGTAACCACAGCCAGTGGTGCCTCACCAATCCCGACATCTTCGAGATAGTAGCCCACCGCATCGACTCTATATTCAAGGCTAACCCCAATCAGAACATGATTTCGGTAAGTCAGAACGACGGCAACGACACCTACTGCCAGTGCCCAGAGTGCCGCAAGGTGAACGAGTACGAGGGTTCGCCTGCCGGCTGCTACGTACGCTTCCTCAACCGCCTGGCTGAGCGCTTCCCCGACAAGCAGTTCTCTACGCTTGCCTACCTCTTCACCATGCATCCGCCGAAGCATGTGAAGCCGCTGCCAAACGTGAACATAATGCTCTGCGACATCGACACCAAGCGCGAGGTGCCGCTCACCGACAACGAGTCGGGACGCGACTTTGTGCGGGCGCTCGAAGGCTGGGCGAAGATTTCGAACAACATCTTCGTCTGGGACTACGGCATCAACTTCGATAATGTAGTGGCGCCGTTCCCCAACTTCCACATTCTCAAGAAGAACATACAGCTCTTCAAGCGCAACCACGCCACGATGCTCTTCGAACAGGTGAACGGAACGCTCGGCACAGACTTCGCCGAACTTCGTGCCTACATGCTCGGCAAGCTGATGTGGAACCCCGAGCTCGACGCCGACTCGCTCATGCAGCGTTTCATGCGCGGCTACTACGGCGCTGCCACTCCCTATCTCTACCGCTACCAGCAGATGCTTACCGGCGCGCTGCTCGCATCGGGCACACCGCTGTGGATATACGACTCGCCCATTACGCATAAGAACGGAATGCTCAACGCCAACCTCCGCAAGGCTTACAATGAACTCTTCGATGAGGCTGAGAAGGCGGTGGCTGCCGACTCGGCGATGCTGGCACATGTGCGCATTGCCCGATTGCCGCTGCGCTATAGCGAACTGGAGATTGCGCGCACCGAGAGCGGCGGCGACAAGGCTGCGGTGGAGAAGTCGCTCGACACGTTCGGCTCTATCTGCGCCCAGTACGGCGTGCCTACGCTCAACGAGCGCAACAACAAGGTGGAGGACTATTGCCGCCTATACCGTCAGCGCTTCCTGCCTAACGGCACGAAGAACAAGGCAGCCGGAGCGAAGGTGATATGGAACATACCGCCGCAAAAGCGCTATCAGCCTATAGCCGACAAGGCGCTCACCGACGGACTCTACGGTGGCACCACGTTCGTAGAGAGTTGGGTAGGCTGGCAGGGTGAGGATGCCGACTTCGTGCTCGACATGGGCGAGCAGAAGCAGGTGAACAAGATAACCACCGATTTCCTCCACCAACTTGGACAGTGGATTCTGCAACCGAAGAGCGTAGCTTACTACGCCAGCGACGATGCCAAGAACTTCCGTCTTCTCGGCACACACGAGTTCCCTGAAGACCGCGACATAAGCGTTAAGTTCGTTCCCGCAACCGTCACTCTCGCTGCTCCCGTCCAAGCCCGCTACATCCGCGTCGTCGTCAAGACACTCGGTCTCTGTCCCTCATGGCATTACGGCGTAGGCTATCCTGCGTGGTTCTTCCTCGACGAAGTAGTAGTGGAGTAGATAAAAATCTACCATATCTCCCATTTTTTGCCGTAACTCTCACATTATCAATAATATAATGGCTGGAAGATACCGCTCCGCAAGGGCGTATCTTCCAGCTGTTTTTATTTAAAAGAAACTTTTTTACGAAAAATATAGTCTAATATCCTATAAAAATCTAATCTTTGCAAAGTCGATCCATCTAAAAGTCTTAAAGGACAGAGGTAGGACGGACATATACATAATAAAACGTAACTGTACGCTTTGATTTTGATAGTGTAAGAACTTTACAAACACTTAGCTTATAGTAAAAAAACAATGCAATACGAAGGTTTGTACACTACGGAACGAGTGATACAGGACTGACTCCACGTTTCTTATTACTGTATATGTAAAACCTAATAAAAAACCGACCAATTATGGAGTCGTTGGTTTATTTTTGTACCTAAACAACGATGAGAAAATTATGTTTATTGTTTGTGTTGTTGATGTCAATACAATTAGCATCAGCACAACGAAAGACAGTCATCGTGGAAACACCTACAAACCAAATTCAAGATGAAGGGATGGTCTTGAAGCGGAAAGTTGCAATTGGACGTTTCTCAAATGAGACCCAATATGCTAAAGGTATTTTCTACGACAAAGAAAATGATCCTATGGGAAAACAAGCCTTGGACATTCTTTCTACAAAACTTGCTTCTTCGGGAAAATTTATTCTTTTAGAACGTAGTGATCTTTCTACACTCTTAGAAGAATGTCAGAAGAATGGTGGAGGTTCTGCTACTATTGGTGCGGACTATATGATTATTGGATCCATAACAGAATTTGGTAGAAAAAACACAGGTAAGAATGGTGTTTTCTCTTCACAAAAGACACAAACAGTAGAAGCTGCTGTAGCTATTCGTTTGGTTGATGTTTCTTCTGGACTAATTATCTATTCGGATGAAGCAAAAGGTAGTGCTGAACTTACTACAAAAACGACTATGGGTGTAGGAGGAGCAGCAAGTTTTGATGCTACACTTAGTGATAAGGCAATTTCTGAGGCAATCGGACAACTTGTTGAAAATATTATCAACAAATGTACAAATAGTCCTTGGAAAACATACATCATTTCCAGTGATGCAGATGGAACGCTCATAGCAGGTGGAGCGAGCCAAGGTATCAAAGAAGGAATGAAATTCGCTATCAAAACAAAAGGCAAAAAGGTAAAGAATCCACAAACAGGAATAATGATAAATCTTCCAGGCAAACAGGTAGGTATAGCTACGATACTCTCTACTGGCGGTGAGACTCCCGAAACAGAATATTCGTTTGTTAGCGTGGACACCTCAGAGCCTATTAATGAATCCACAATGAATAACTATATAATTGAGCAAATGAAATGAAAAAGTTAATAATTTTATTATTCGCCATACCTTTCTTATTGATTGGATGTCGCGCCTCTCTTCCTGTTGCACAAGAAAGTGGAAAAGAAGATATTGCATACCTTTTATTTGTCAGCTCAAATGAATATGCAGGAAAAAATGTTGTGGTGAAAGTTGATAATAATGTTCCATTTACTGCGAAAGTTGTGAAGAATTCGAAAGCAAATAGACGTGGTTATCAATATGGAATTGCCGTAGGAACTCGAAACTTAACAGTGTCTTATAATGGTAAAAACATCTATCAAAAGAAGATTTTCGTGTCAACTCAAGAAGTTAAACAAATAATATTACCATAATGAAAAAATTAATTCTATTAGGAGCTATAATTGGATTATTTGCTTCATGTAGCTCACCCAAATCGTTATACTCATGGTACAACTATGAGGATGTTACATACCAGTACAATAAAAAACGTACAGATGAATTAAAGGTAAAAGTGATGGACCAATATCTCAAACTCATCCAAAAACAGAAAGGCTCGCGTAAAGTAGTTCCCCCTGGTCTTTATGCAGAATATGGTTACGCTCTTTACATGGGTGGGAAGAAAGAGGAAGGTTTGAATTATCTTAAAGAAGAAATAAAACTTTATCCCGAATCAGAGACATATATTTCCAGAATCATTAAACAGCTAGAAAAATGAAACAAATATTAATGCTTATCTTGACGGCAATTGTTGTTGTCTCGTGTTCTTCGACAAAAACAATGGGTGAACAATATCCGGCAATGTATGAAGAAAAACCTGTAACAATCGCCATAATGCCTCCTATTAATCAAACTACACATGCAGAGGCAAAAGACTATTTTTACACAACTCTGTATCTTCCTTTGTGTGAGAAAGGATACTATGTGTTTTCTCCATATTTAACGATGGAGATGTTCCAGCAAGAAAGTGCATATGATGCAGAAAACTTTTTGGAAGCCGATCTTTCTATATTCCGCAAAGTACTGGGAGCTGATGCTGCAATGTTTACAATTATCAAAAGTTGGAAACGTAATAACGTTGGTGGAAAATTAACGGTTGATATTGAATATATTCTGCGCTCTACCAAGACAGGTCAAACTCTTTACACACGTGAAGGCTATATCAAGGTGGATACCAGTATAAATGGTGGTGGCGGTCTCTTTGGAGCTGTAGCTGGTATGATAGCAACTGCTATTAATACTGCTGCTACAGACAAAGTTGTTGCAGGAAGAAAATGTAATGCGTTCGTATTAGCAGATTTGCCTGCTGGCAAATATTCAGAATATCACGAAAAAGATGCAAAGAATCCTGCTGGTAAAAAGTTTATTAAAGAAACGATAAAATAATTGCTGATTTATCGAACAATAAAAAAGCCTTGGTGGAGAATACATTCCACCAAGGCTAATAAATAAAGGCGTATCGTTTAGAATATACTCAATAAACTCATCCTTTCTTGCTGATAGTTGAAGATTGGTATGGTGAGTGTCTTAATGGATTTATTTGATTCTCCATTTTGTTTATAACTACTCAGCATCCCCATAGAATTAACTATTCAGCGGTAGCAATGCGTCTTTAATTCACAATAGAAATATTCTGCAAAAGACTGATAAAAAGACAAGATAATGTGCTTTTATTTCTTATGTATATGAGATATTTTTTTGTACCTTTATACCTATGAAAGAACAAGTTACGGACATAAACTATCCTGTTCTTCCGCGCCAGACGAGATTGTGGACGATGCTCCCAACTACTGTACTAACTGTGGTGAGTCTCTTGCAGATGCGGAGCATGTATTTGACTATGTAACGCAAGTAATCTCAATTAGAGAGCTGAAGCCGTTAATCAAGGAGGTGCGCTACAATGTGATGATATGCAAGAATTGTGGCGAACATATCCGTACCGCACCAAGGTGCAAGTCTAACGGTGTGGTCTACGATGCAAGCGTAAAGTCTCTTGTCGTGTATCTCAGTGTCGTGCAGTTTCTTCCATATGGGCGTATAGCAAGTTTCTTGCGTGAGGTGTTCGGACTCGCTCCGAGTGAAGGCTCGCTTGTGAACTGGGTGAAGGAAGCCAAAAGAAACGCACAACCTGCCATTCTTTGCTATTCAAGCTTTATTCGAGGTTTGAAAATCTGTCGTGCCCCATCGCTGAATAGTCATCCAAACTAAACAACGTTTTTTACCCTGTCGACAATAAAAAAGGTTAAACTCATGAGGCACAACGTGCGGTGTTGGCAATTTTGTGTAACTTTGAATATTATAATATTATGGGTTGAGCGACATGAGGAAACTGATAGCTTTTTTATTGTTCCTATTGGCAGTAGGGCAGGGAGCAACGGCGCAGGAAGTGTCGGGGCAGCAGATGCCGTTGCCGAATGAGGAACTTCACCAGCTTACTCCGAGTACGGAGCTTCACCAACTTGCTCCAAATGCTGAACTGCATCAGGTAACGCCGACCTATTCGGATATTCTGATGATGAAGGCACTATCGTCCTCCGAACTTCTTGCTACGCAGATAGTGCCGCTGCCGTTTGCTGCAACGCAGCCGCTTGTTTATGGCTACGATGCGAGCCGTTCTGAGACGGCATCGATGGAAGTGTCGAAGAACTTGAGGCTGACTGCCACGGGCGCATACCGCAGCTACATCGGACTGATGGATGTGCAGTCGGTGAGCGGCGGCGTGCAGTACAGTCTGGGTGGCATGACTGTGCAAGGTGCTCTGGCTGCCAATCGTTACCTCTACTACGGGCGTGTATTCACGCAGTACGGCGTGTCGGGGCAACTCTCTTACTGCTTCAACCCTAACCTTGCGCTCACCGTCTTCGGAACCTATTACAACACGAATCCGTTCTTCAGCATGGCGGCATTTCCGTTCGTGCCGACGACAAGTTACGGTGGATATATGACCGTAGGCAATCGTAGCTTCTACGTGAACCTCGGTGTTGAGCGCCGCTTCAATGCTTTCGAGCACAAGATGGAGACGGTGCCTATCATCACTCCTGCGTTCAAAATCTCGAACAAAGTGACTATCGAACTGCCCTTGGGCGACCTCACGAGGCATCTTATTGAGGAAATCTTGATAAAGAGCGGACCGCACAGACGCTGATGCCATTTATAGTTCGTCGCAAATAACAGATAACATATAGCGAATCCCCTCGTTCGGCAATGCTGAGCGAGGGGATTGTCATTTATATACCAACTCAATGCTCTTCCTCCAACTGTTTCAGCAAAAACTCCTCCAATGTTTTCTTGTCGGGCAGCTGAAGCATATAGGTAGAAACGAAGAGGTTGTTATCCATGCCGGCGAGCGCGTACTCCACCATCTTTTTGCCCTTGCGCGTGCAGAGCAGGATGCCGATTGGAGGGTTGTCGCCAGGTTGCATCTCGTTCTCGCGATAATGCGATACGTATGCGTTGAGCTGTCCGAAGTTCTCGTAGGAGAACTCCTCGTTCTTCAGTTCTATGATTACGCCGCAATGCAGTATGCGGTTGTAGAACACAAGGTCGGGATAGTAATACTCGTCGTCGATTATGATGCGTTTTTGGCGAGCCTCTAAGCAGAAGCCCTTACCAAGTTCGAGGATGAACTCTTGAAGGTGGCTGATAAGCGCATCCTCCAAGTCATGCTCGTCAACAACTTCCTGCGCCTTCAATCCAAGAAACTCGAACGTGAACGGCTGGCGTATCTGCAACTCTGTAGAATCGTGCCCTTGAACAGAAGGGAGCGAAAGCAACTTCTCGGGATTGGTGCTGATGCCAGCCCTAACAAATAGGTTGGTGCTTATCTGACGGCGAAGCTCACGAACCGACCACGTACACTTGATGCACTCCTGCTCGTAGAAGTAGCGGGCGAGAGGGTCGTCAAGAGCCATAATCTCACGTAAATGCGTAAATGACAAGTGTGAGATTATTGTTTTGCCAGGTGTTACAAATTGGTGCGTCATTGATGCACCAATTGTATCTTCTTTATTTTCAATTGGTTGTAATTGGTGCATCACTGTCGCACAAATTGGGATGGGTAAATTTTCCATCATTTGAGGATATAATCTATAGAACTTTCTTGCCCATTTGAACAAAGTTGTAGTCAGTCCCTTCCTATCCACCCTTTCCTCCAACTTCTTCAGCAGTTGCGTTCCATACTCAGCCCTATCCTTGCCGTGCTGTTCAAACTCAACGATGTAATAACCTATGAGCCAGTTGCGCATCGTCTGCATACGATTGATTGCTTTTACTGCGGACGATTGTGCTGCATCATGAGTAGTCTGAACGATCGAAGCCAAGTCGTTGAAGGAGTGAAGCGTCTTGCTCCAATCCTCAAACGGCAGTTCCAATCCGTCGTGCAGGTATCTTTTCACTTCGTTTGCCATAATGTTGTGTTTATGTCTTGGATCTTATCCTTTCTGCATAATAGCTGCCTATCCCACCGCCAGCGAGTAGAGGGCGAACATCCAGTGGGCGGTGATGGCAGCCACGAGTCCGCCGCAGAAGTGGGCGAGGATAGCCTTCGGGGTGAGGTCGCGATAGCCGAGCGAGTCGAGCATGGCGGTGTGAGTGCTGAGGAAGCCGCTCCAGCACATGCCGATGGCGGTGAACACGGCGATAGCGTTGCCGTCAATCCAGCCGTGCGCTATGAAGTTGGGTATCAGGCTGAGGGCAGCGCCCACCGCGCCGAGTGCCGTGATGGGGAACGCCACGAGGTGCGGGTCGTGGAAACCGAAGAGCCACTCGAACACGAAGTCGATCTTGTTAGCCAGCCACGGCAGCAGCTCCACACCCTGATAGGCAGCACCCGTGTATGAGCCGTCGGCAGACGCGCCGAACGTGAATATCATCACGAACGTAGAGATGATGAGCACGCCCGGAATGATGGCTATGCCCACCTCCACACCGCTGCGTCCGCCGTCGAGCATGGCGTTGAGCAGACGTATGAACACGGTCTTCTCCTCGCTCTCGCTTTCCTCCTTCTCCTCTTCTTCGATGTCCTCCTTCGACACCGCGTCCTCCGTAGCATACTGCGGATAGGCTTTCAGCACGAAGCGCTGCATCAGTCGCGTGGAGCAGACGCAGCCGAAGCACGCACCGAGCAGACCGATGAACGGTGCGGCATAGTAGCCCTGACTCGCCATGAACACGATGACGAGCAGACCCATACCGAACGCCGTACCGAAGTTGGTGAGCGAGATGAACTGATATTTCTTGAAGTAGCTTGCGAAGCGCTTGTCGTGCGCAAGCGAGATGATTGCCGGGTTGTCCGAGAGGAATGTCATCACCGCACCTAACGATGTCACGCCGGGCAGGTTGAAGATGGGTCGCATCAGCGGTCGCAGCGTGCGTTCGAGCAGCGTGACCACACCGAACTCCACGAACACCTTGCCTATGGCACCTGTTATCACGCAGATACTCATCAGGTAGAACACAGTGTTGAGCAGCAGGTCGTGCGCCGTGCGCATGATAGTGTTGAGCATGTTCGGCACACCCATCACCATGCCGAGATAGCCGAAGAGTACTATTACTGTAGTTATGCACCAGATGCCGCTCGGGATGAGTGCTTTGCGTTTAGATTTGTTTTGTTTCATAAGGTGTTCGTTTAATAGTTTGTAGATAAACGGTTGATGGCTTTTGCAACCGTCATAACCAGTCGCAAAGATATGAATAATTATTGAACGGCGCACGCCAACAGCCTATATTTTTTTTCGATTAGAAAACTCTAATGCCGAATTAACGCCTTCTAATAGTCTGCGTTTCACGCCTTTGAAGTCCGCACTAATTGAACTTTTACACATCTTACTCCTACAGTTCTTCATCGTACACCGAACACCGTCCAATCGGACGGCGGACGCAATCTGATCGGGCGGCGTACGGAATCCGATTGGGCGGCGTACGGAGCACGATGAGAAAACATCAACATTGACGCTTTAAAACATCAACATTGACGCTCCAAAACATCAACATACAACAACGTAAACGTCAACGTAAATAACAATAAATATGAAGATATGCACATTCATTCTGTTAGTCTCCGCAACGGATGAATACAAAAAAAGTGACGAGAGAATATGATTTTCTCTCGTCACTTTTTGGTATATCGCTTAGAAGTGGAACTTCGTTCCGATGCTGAACTTAAGCTCGCCGTGAGCAGGACTATTCGAGTCTTCAATGCCCTTTCCATGTACAACGGCAGACGGCTCAGCGTATATCTCGAAGTGGCGGCTTAAACGCCAACCTGCCTGTAGAGCAACGTTCACACCAGGCACCACCTTCGTCTTCCTACCCTCGCCCGAGCTGATGCCCATCTGGACACCAGCCAAACCGGTAAGTTGGAAGAGACGGTCGTCGTTCTGTTCGCCGGTTATAGCGTTGCGTATGTTCATCATGTAGTCGGCGGCGACGGTGGTGATGTGGTTAGTGTGCTCCGTATCGCGCTTCAGGAACGTCTCGCTCACGCTGCCATACACACCATGCACACCGTTCAACCAACGACCATATCCGGCACGCACGTTGTAAGTCAGCTTCTTCGTTCCGCTCACCTTGCCGAAGTTGCCCGAGTAGAAGCCCATTCCGCCACTCACGTCCACAACGTTCTTCTGCTCCGGAGCCTCGTTCAGTTCGCTTGTATGCTTCTCGCGGTTCAGCACATAGTCGATACCAACGAGCACACGCGGCGTAACGCGTCCCCAGTTCTTGCCCTTGAAACGATCGGACAGCTCATAAGCCATGGTAGGTTCTACGAACAAGCCCGTGGTAGAAGAGAGGCGGATGCGAGCCTGACCACCTGCGTGTACGTCAGGAGCGAAGTATGCCTTATGTGCTCCGTAGTCGGCACCGATAGCAAAGCCCACCACTGAGCGCAGCGATAACCACGCGCGGTTCTCTGTACCATAGTTCATTGCGGTGAGGTCGGCAAGCCAGTCGAAGTCAGCCACCGCCTTAGCGTAGCGACCCTCAGCAGTATAACGGCGCATTGTGCCATCAAGGCTGAAGCGCAGACCATTTGCCGAGCGCAACCACTGCGTATAGCTCAGACGCGCTGTCGGCATCCAGTAGTCGCTCTGCTTCATCTTCGTAGACGTAGATGCCAAACCGCCTGCGATACTGATAGACACCTTCTTTGTGCCACGGTCGCCATTAGCACGGCGCTCGATGGCGTATCTGTCGTGATAAGTATAGACGAAGCCAGTGAGCAGCGACGGCATCACGTTGTATGGTTTGAAGTGACCATTCTGTTGTATGAGGTGCTTGTTGTAGATGTCTACACGCGGCTCGATGACAAAGGAGAGACCACGCGAGATGCGCACATTGGCTTGCAGACCACCGCCCACACCCCAGCTGTTCTTCAGTCCGTAAGGCTGACAGTTGGAGCGGTTGAAGCTGACACCTCCCAACAGATTAAGCCAGAAGGTGCGTTCGGGGTAAGCACCGGTGAGCACATTGCTCAGGTTGAGCATGTACTCCACCTGCGAACTGAGTGCTTTAGTGCGCTTTTGGTCAGTAGGACGCATGGTGACGGCACTTAGTGAGAGGCGCACTGCGTTGTACGGGTCGAACCATTTGCCCACACTCGCCATAGGACGAACGCCTGCATAATCGCCCCACGATGCGTTGTGTGCATTAGAAAGGAACGTAGCACCTACCAGTCCGCTCACGAAGATGCCGTCGGCGAAGCTGTGTTTGGTCTTGTCGGGTGCGGCGTAATGCTTGCGCACAACGGGGAGACGATAGCCGAAGCCCATGGTGAGGGTTGTGAACGGTCGCCATCCATGCCAGTTGTTCACCTGCGAGATTTGATCCTCTACCAAGCCGAAGCGCGGTTCGAGGTATGCATATACATTGCGCGACAAAGCGAGTTGTCCGCGCAGACCGAGGTGTACGTCGATGCCATAATCGGCTGGTCCGGCGTTGTGTGCTATGGCGAGAGCTGCGCCTGCTATGCCGTACACCTCGAAACGTTTCGGCGTGTAGTAGCGTCCGCTCTGTGCTATCGCAGTGATGTTGAGCAGATAGTCGAGTCCGAGGGTGGTGTACTTCGACTTCACTCCTTGTGTGCTCCACTCGCCGGTGTTTATATTTAAGCGTACACCATGTTCAGGTGTAATCCAATCGCCGATGTTGAACCCTCCGCTCAAATCGAACTCAGGCTTTCGCGCTCCCATGACGCTCGTTCCTATGCCTCCGTCGACGAACAGATGGTCGAATGGTTTCTTGTGCTGCCATTGTTTTGCCACACGTGGGCGTTGAAGCATGTATTCGAGAGCTCCGCCGTCTATCTGTGCGTGTGCTGCTGTGGTATAAGCAGTGGCAATGAGTGCTATCATTGTCGTTCGTATCATATTATTCATATTATTGTAGCCCCTCCTTATTGTGTTTTTCTACCAATAAATCGTTGACATCACCATCGACGTGCGCTATGTTCTTCAGCGATGGATCCATCTCGAAAGCACGCTTCAGCTCATCGTATGCTCCGACAGCATCCTCAGCACGGTTGAGGCATACGGCGCGCAGATAATGGGTGAGTGCTTCGTCGTCGGGCAACTCGCGACTAAGCTTCAGTGCTTCGCTGTTGCGTTTCATGGCGAGCAGCATGAGCAGGTTGTTGCGCTTGCTCGTAGCAGCAATGACTGAGTAGTTGTCCTCGTAGCGTCCGTTGAACGCACCGTTCACGGCGTGTAGCAGACGTGTATTGTCGGTCTTGGGTACGTAGCTCATAATCTCGTCTGCCTCGCTATACTGTTGGTCTTTGAGTAACGCGATGGCGTGGTTGGTGTTGACAGCCACTGGTGCCTTCTCGCCTGCGAATTTCTCCAATAGCTCGGGGTCGGGCTCGCCACGCTCGATGAGCAGGGCAGCGAGGTCGTTGGCTGCAATCATGAACGAGGGGAACATCTCCAACGCCTGACGCAGGATGGTCTCGCGCTTCTTTGGGTCGGACTCGTTGCGGTAGAGCATGAAGAATTCGTAGCGTGAGAGCTTATGATAATCGTCGGCATATAGCTGGCGAATTTCGTCAATCGTGAGTTGACGGAATATAGCATAGTTCATGGTGTAGTTCACCTGGCGCAGCTGAGGCAGATAGCGTGCCTCGAGCACACTATTGTAGAACGGCAGGCGGCGCATACGTCTGCTCTGTACGTTGGGGTCGGCATAGCGGTCGATGATGCCTTGCACCTTATCAGCTTCGCTGAAGAGCGAGTCGCGACGCAGCAGTGTCACCACGTCGCTCCATGTAGCTACTGACGACTTCGTACCGAACTCCATGTCGTTGCGAAGGTTGTCGGGCAGTTGACTGCGTATATGTCCTAAGGCGAACTCCATACGTTGGCGTGCGAGTGTCTGGTTGCGCGAGAGGCGACCGTCTGGCGACGATATACCCTCAAGCTCAAACGACAGTAGCGTCGCATCCTTGTCGGCACGTATGGCATCGATCTGACGGCGCAGCTTCTCTATGTCGGCGCGGTTCTGTGGGTCGTCGGTGTTCAGCGTCGACTGGCCGATGAGGCACTTCAAGTTG
>ERZ1023633.156-NODE-156-length-28896-cov-45.849000_pt1 | contig 28896 bp, 23 predicted proteins | sample MGYA00380333_ERZ1023633 | MGnify/ENA primary metagenome ERZ1023633 (study PRJEB33179, sample SAMN07448972) | human gut metagenome | biome: Human-gut; feature: Human associated habitat; material: Faeces | host: Homo sapiens | place: India: Bhopal | collected...
AAATAATCAGGATGTTAAGGAGGGCAAGATAAGCCCTTGGAGGCGAATGCGGAACGTTCTGATTCCAATATCTTGCCTTTTGAATGCTACAGATAACAGGACGAGGCAATGTCTTCCAAAGAGCTGGCACGATGCCAGCAAACACTGGTGCTGTATCGAAATCCACATGTTGGACAGAGACCGTAGGCGATAGCTTCACCTGCCTTACGTTCATGCAATGCTTTTTCACCTGTGCGCCCAGCTTACCTTGGCAACAGTCATGCCCCATGCAACAGTCAGCCATCATACCCACCATCACCTTGTCTGAACGAAGGCAGTGCATAACTGTAGTGCCTACGCTCAGGTAAACCACCATGAACGAGAGCATCAAAGCCATCAATATGTTGAGCGAACGTTTCATACCTATTTTTTGCACACCTTCCTTTTATTTGGTTGCAAAATTAAGTATTTTCCTCAGAATAAGAACCTAATAGCCCCATAAATTAATGACCTTTAACTGCTCTTGTATAAAAAAATCAAAAAACACCGCCTCAAATACCTCCCCCTTTTCTTTAGTTCTACTTTTTCTCAAACTGTTTTTTTCATCCACTTTGTGAGTGCCACTTGACAAAAACAAGTAAGTAAAATATAGAAAAAAATAATAAAAAAACAGGGAGATCGCAAAGATAATCGTATTTTTGCAATCTCCTGATACGATTACCAGCAATAAGGTATCCCTCGTTTCTCGCACTCTTTACGCAGAGCAGCGAGGAAGTAACTGCGCTCGCTGCCCCAACCACGAACCTTGCGCTCGTGATCTACAGTCTGCTTTAGTTGTTCATCGCTATATGCGGCAAAGCGGGCTGCATACTCTGAAATTCTTGACTCGGCATTAGCTGCCATCACATTCTCATTGTTCTTTAAATCTGAATTTGGATTCATAAAGATAATTATTTTAAGTTGTTAAACACTTACACATTCTTTTACCACCGTGGTTATCTCTATGCGAAACTCGGTTGGTGTGCCACAACTGGGCAACTCTTAATGCTTATTTCGATTGCAAAAGTACATCTTTATTCTGAAACCACCAAATTTTTCTCAAGTTTTTTTCTAATGTCTTCCTCCTTCTTCAAAGAAGAAGATTTTTTAGTAAGTAGTACTTACTTCACCCATGCAGTAGTACTCACTCTGCCGTTGCAGTAGCATCTGGGAACATTTTTCAATTTCTAACAAACTCGGTAAGGGTTAAACTTTACTATAATTACATGAAAAGAGTAAGAGAATCATCAGAATATCATTATCTTTGCAAGAAACATATCTAAAAAGAAAAAATTAAATCCAAAAATTATGATAGAACAAGTTGAATTTTCATTGCGTCCTTTTCCTCGTGGCTTTCATCTCGTCACGAGCGAAGTACTTCGTCAATTACCAACATTGCCAAAGACTGGAATACTGAATCTTTTCGTTAGACACACGAGTTGTGGATTGTCACTTAACGAGAATTTCGATCCAGATGTGCGATACGACTTGAAGGGAATCTTTGAGAGATTAGTGCCAGATGGAGATCCGAGATACCTGCACCAAGATGAAGGTCCAACGGACATGTCTGCCCACGCCAAATCAAGTATGGTAGGAGTTTCACTGACGATTCCGATCACAAACGGCAGACTGAACCTCGGAACCTGGCAGGGAATATACCTATGCGAGTTTAGAGAAGGTGGCGGCAGCAGACATCTCATCGCCACAATCATGGGGGAATAAAAACTATTCATTTAAAGAAACAAGAAACCCAGTAAATCAAAGATTTACTGGGTTTATCTTGGGTGGAAGGTGGGACTCGAACCCACGACATTCAGAACCACAATCTGACGCTCTAACCAACTGAACTACGTCCACCATGTTAGCTTGCTTAATTGTTATTTCTTTTAAGCGAGTGCAAAGGTACTACTATTTTTTGATTTCACCAAATTTTTAGCGAACTTTTTTCGAAAAAACTTCATTTTTTCTCAAATTAAGCAGTTTTTTAGCCTATTTTGTCGAATTTCATTCTATTTTTACCTTCTTTTCCTTCCTTTTCATATTTACACTTTTCTGATTCTCATTCATTCAGAAGAGGGTGTGTCACGAATTCATGACACACCCTCTTCATAAAATGCTTTTAAATACTCGCTGTCATGTAGAAAAATTACTTAGCAGGAGTTGCAGGAACTGCAGGGGCAGCCTTCTGAGCATCAGCAGCAGGGGCAGCCTTCTGGGCATCAGCACCCTTAGCAGGAGCTGCAGTCTGAGCACCAGCAGCATTGTTAGCACCTGGCATAGCAGGGAGAGCAGTCTGCTCAGTTGTAGCAGAATTTTCCATTACACTGCTTTCACCAACAGCTGTTGGAGCTACATAAGCACAAGCTACGCTGATGATAACCATAGCAGCAGCAAGGCCCCAAGTTAATTTCTCTACTACATCAGTGGTCTTACGAACACCCATGATAGCGTTTGAAGAAGAGAAGTTGGATGCGAGACCACCTCCCTTTGACTCCTGGATAAGCACGATGAAAATCATCAGCAATGCTACCAGAACGATTAATACTACAAATAATGTGTACAACATTTTAAAACTAGTTTTATTTATTATTTTTGATCAATTTTTCCAAGAATCGCATCTGGTCAGCATAATGCATGCTCTTACCAGGATGCTTTTCATGCAAGCGACGTATAATGTCGAGTGCACGTTGATATTTTCCCTGTTTAATATAGATACGAGCTAAAGTCTCAGTAAAGACCCCACTATTTTCTGTCTGTTCCTCCTTATTGTTGTCATCCAACTCAGGTTTATACTCTGGTTGATAATCAGCAGAAACATCAATCTTAGGAAGTTTGAATCCTCCATCCTCCATGAAATCATCAATGAGCGAGATGGTACGAGAGGAGTTCTCTTCCTCAGTCTCCCCTTCTGTTTCCAGAAGATAAGCCACATAATCGACGGCTGCATCAGCAGGAGTTGGTTTTCTTTTTTCCTTTTTCTTTTCCTCGTCTTCCTTATCAGCAGGTATAGACTCCAGAAAGTTGTCTATCAAATCTGAAGTTCTATCAGCCGTATTATCTTTCTTTCCAGCCGCAGCATGCGACTCTTTCTTGAGCTGATAATGAGCTGCCTCCACCATCTGGAATATCACCTTTCTGTCAGTAATATAGATAGCTGCCCGGCGAAGTTCTTCATCAAAACTGGCATCATGGAGCAAATACAAGTTCTGCAACATCAGCAATCGAGCCGTCTGATAGTACGGATAGAGTGCTAACAGCTCACGGAGATCATAAAGAGTCTCTTTATTCATCTCCTCCGGATGTTGTATCAATCTTGTTAATTCCACGAATCTCTAATAATATTAACAGTTATAATTTTTAAAAACTTTTTTTCTAACGAATTCAACTTTTCAGAAGAAATTCATCTTTCAGACAAAATGCTTCTATTCTGCCTACATATATCTCTTATGAGAACAATATCTCCCCTGAGAATTATAACTCCAGAGAGAATGCATATTTCTTGAGAGAATGCCTAATTACCAGTTTGCAACAGTAGCGTTGAAAATCTGCTCCACCAGATCCTTCACCATCTGATTGACCAGTTCTTCCTGAACCGAAGCCAGACTCTTGGTGGTCTCATAACTCTTTGAAGAAGTAAACTGGCGTTCAAAATCTTCATTGTGGTTCACATTATTGGTGAATCTCACATTTACAGTAATAGACAATTCGGTCTGTGCAGAATAGCCTTCGCTCGAAACACTCTTGTTGCGCTGGCTATACTGTGTAATCTCTCCCTCTATCTTCAGATCTCCATTTCTCTTGACCTGTTGCAAGCGGGTATGATTAGCAAATTCATCCTTCAAGGCATTGTTGAACATCGGTCCCATCGGTCCCCACACATAGGTACTTCTAATAGGGAATTCAGCTATCTGAATGGTCTTGGTCTTGGTATAGTCGATGCTTGCGCCATTGAACTTATAGCTCACGGAGCATGCAGCAAGAATGCCAATAGTAAGGATGACACCTATTATATATATATGTTTGCGAAAACGCTTCATATTCCAATTGTCTTTTACTTATTTTTGTCTTTTTCTTCTTCCTCATCGCCATTGAGTCCATATTGCTTGAGACGGCGATACAGGGTACGGTCGGAAATACCAAGTTCCTGCGCAGCCTTTTTGCGATTTCCGTTATTTCGTTCCAAAGCCTTTTCGAGCATCTGGCGACCTAAATCATTCAGATTCAGCGTTTCCGGTTCATTGATTTCCTCAACGATGGCATCTTCTGTCGCATGATGCGGAATGACCGGACGGATACTTGGTGTCTTATCCATTCTCGCAGGGAAGTCGCTTACAGACTCTACTGGAGTAATAGCATTAGGACTTGTAAATCCACTGACACCATTGAGCTGGCGGGCTTCATCCAATTGCTTACGCAGAGAACTGACATCACGACGGAGGTCACTCACATTGCCCCTCAACTCATAGAGAATCTTATAGAGAAGTTCACGCTCGCTCTCGTAGCTATGAGCACCGCCCGCCTGGGAAGGAATCGTAGCCAACTGGGTTGACTCTTCATCCATCGGAATATAATGCAAGAGCATTTCAGCACTGATTTCCCGTTCCTGGCTGAGCACAGACATCTGTTCTGTGATATTCTTGAGTTGTCTTACATTTCCCGGCCACTTATATTTGAGCATGATGCCCTTTGCATCCTCGCTGAGCGAAATCTTAGGCAACCTGTATTTTTCAGCCATTTGCATTGCAAAGAGTCTGAAGAGCAGAAGGATATCATTTCCTCTTTCACGGAGCGGTGGCATCTGGATAGGAATGGTATTCAGACGATAATAGAGATCTTCTCGGAAGCGACCTTCACTGATGGCTTTGCGCATGTTGACATTCGTAGCAGCCACTATTCTCACATCAGTCTTTCTCACCTCCTGTCCACCTACGCGGATATATTCACCGGTTTCCAGCACACGGAGCAATCTGGCTTGTGTCTGGATAGGCAGCTCGCCCACCTCATCGAGGAAAATGGTTCCCTTGTTGGCGATACCGAAATATCCTTCACTTTCTCCGATAGCTCCCGTAAAGGAACCTTTCTCATGACCGAAGAGTTCGCTATCGATAGTACCTTCAGGAATACTACCGCAGTTGATAGCAAAATACTTCTCACGTCGGCGTGGAGAATGATCGTGGATAACACGCGGAATGATTTCCTTACCCACACCCGATTCACCGATGATAAGCACAGAAAGATCTGTCGGTGCCACCTGCAAGGCGACATCGAGCGCACGGTTCAATCCATCGCTATTACCCACGATGTTATACCGTTGTTTTACTTTCTGAAGTTCACTTGTGTCCATTTAGCTGACAAAATTACGCATTTTTTTTGAATAATCTGCAAAAATGGCATAAAATAGTCATTTTTTTAACTTTTCACCTCTGGCTTTGGGTTAAAAGGAGCATTAGAATGCTTCTTTGGGATAGAAAAACGCACTTTCTCGCTCTCATCACGTTTTTCGTGATAAAGCTTTGGAAGCGGATTTTCACGAGCCTCATCATACTCATTGCGATGGTGATAAGCATCCACAGCCAAATAGACTGCATGGCGGAAAGAAGTCTCATCAGCCTCTCCTACTCCTGCGATACAGAACTCCGGTGTAACATCTGCCGCAGTACGGATGATTGGCATGCCGGCAGTGAAGACTACACCGTCTTCTGTATATAGTGAATGGAAAGGAGTTGTTGCCTGGTCATGATACATAGCCATCACACCGTCGAAATCTCTGAAATAGCCTTTTCCGAAGAATTCATCTGTAGCATACGGACCGAACGCCTGTACGCCCTTCTCTGCCAATGCATCAATAGCAGGGATAATGATTTCGCGCTCTTCTGTACCGCAACTGCTATCCTCATTGCTCTTTGGATTCAAAGCAAGTACTGCGATACGTGGATTGCTGATATAGAAATCACGCTTGAGAGTCTGCTGCATCAGGGTTACTTTTTCTACAATCGCCTCCAGACTGATAGCTGCTGGTACATCTTTCAGAGGTGTCTTTTCTGTGACCGATGCGATACGGAGATCACCGCCAATCAGCATAGACAGTCCCTTCTTGCCTTCACCAAGACAGGTCTCAATATAATTTCTATGACCAGGGAAAGGATAATTATCCATCTGCGCATTGGCATTGTTGATAGGTCCGGTAACCAGCACGTCGTAGAGACCGGCACGATAATCGGTCATGGCACGATCGAGCGCCTTTACAGCAGCCAGTCCTGAGTCAGCTGTAGGCATACCCATATCCACTTTCACCTCGTCATCTACAGCAGCCAGAAGATTGATCCTTCCATCCTGTACATCCTCAGCCTGCTGAATGATAGAGAACTGACCTGGCAAGTTCATGGCCTTGCGATAATAGGCAGCTACTTTTGGCGAGCCATATATAATAGGTGTACAGAGTTCCAGCATTTCTGGCTCTGCAAAGGTTTTAAAAATGAGTTCATATCCGATACCATTGGTATCTCCGTGGGTGATAGCCACCCTTACTTTCTGATTGTCCATATATTATATTTTGATGTATTTATTTGAATTTTATGCTATTTATCTGAAACTTGCGATGGTGATAAGCTGAAACTTGCGATATTTTCAACTTCAGCTTACGAAGTTTTCATCTGCAGCTTACGAAATTTTTACCTGATAGTTGTCAGCACAGCTTCCAACTGCTTGATTAAATTTCTTTTCTTCATTTCGGGCGCATAGACGAAACCAATGATGACTAATGCATTATATTTTCCAAGGACGTTCCGCCCTTGTGTGAAGTCGGCATCAGACATCAGCTTCATCACATAGGGTCCACCCATGGCATCCCCCTTCATTTCCCAGCATCCATTTAAATATTCACTGATATAGGCAAGTTGCATGTACATGCCATCCTCCTCACCTGGCACGTTGACACGTAGTACGCTGTCAACTTTCGGTTTGAGAGCAGATGGAAGATAGGGATTCCCTCGCCAAAAATCTCTCAACTTAAATATGAGGAGGCTCTGCATACCCGAGTTTGCATTATTTGACAGCCACAGGAATTCCTTACCACGCTTACTTGACTGCATGTCAGCAGGAATCTTCATGTCGATGCCGAAGAGCCGCTTTACCTCTTTCTGCTTCTCTACATTCTGCCGGATGACAGACGCCAGATGCTTCAGTTCCGATTCGTCCAGTATCTGGCGGAGTCTCATTCCATCCAGGCGGCTTTTCAACTGTTCTACGGTCTGCGCCTTGATACGGATAATGACTTGCGGAGCAGCATTGACATCTTTGCTGATTTTCACTTCAAAGTCACGATTTCTCTTATCCACATCCACGACTACCCGGTTTCTTACCATCTGATACAGGCTTGTCAGTTTTCCTTTTCTCACCTGTATGATATTGAACATGGGTTCCGGCTGAGGCATATCTGGCACACTCTCCTGCAAGATAGCAGTTACGATGCGATTCGTATCTCCTTCAAGCACCACCTCATAGGGCTGACCGATACTTTCAGGAAGCCGACTGCTCTTTCCGTCTTTGCAACAAGCCAGCATGAATACAAAGCAGATTGCAAGAAATAATCTCAGATATTTCCAATTCATCATTATTTTATCATCGTTTTGTCGCTTATCTTCAAAAGAAAGGTCTTCGGCTCAGGAGAAAAACATTCATTCACAGAGTAAAGTCTTTGAACTATTTGATCTAAAGGACAACTCCTGTCGAGAAGAAAAGCTCCTATCAAGAATACTCTCGGCAAGAGCCCCCTACCGCGAGAAAAGACTTTCTATCGAAGAAGAAACGGGATTATCGCAAAGAGCGTTCTTCGTCCTCGTGCTCTCTGATTTCTCCGATTTTCTTGGATGTACTGAGCAAGCCACAAGCTGCATAGATATCCTGTCCGCGACTGGCACGGATGGTGGTGAAGACACCGTGAGAAGTGAGATAATCACGGAACTGTTCCATTTTCTCATCATTGACGCCCTGCAATGGGATGTCCGGAATCTGATGGAAACGAATCAGATTGAAACGGCAGTCGAGGCCCTTCACCAACTTGATGATTGCCTTGGCATGCTGCATACTGTCGTTCACTCCCTTGAACACGATATATTCGAAAGACAGGCGACGCTGGTGAGAGAAATCATAATTGCGGAGCAGCTCCACAACCTGTTCTATACCCATACCCTTCTCGGCAGGCATCAGTTCTGCTCGCTCAGAAGGTATCGGATCGTGCATCGAGATAGCCACATGGCACTCGCTCTCTTCGAGGAATCGCTTCAACTTGTTTTTGACGCCCACCGAACTTACTGTGATACGTTTCGGACTCCATGCCCAACCATAGTCAGCGGTCAGGATTTCCGTGGCACGCAACACATTATCCAGATTGTCCATCGGCTCGCCCTGTCCCATAAACACGATATTGGTAAGTTTGTCCACCTCTGGCAGGGAGTAGATCTGGTTGAGGATATCGCCAGCAGGCAAACTTCCTTCAAACCCCTGCTTACCAGTCTGACAGAAGAGGCAGTTCATCTTGCATCCCACCTGTGATGAGACACAGAGCGTGGCACGGTCTTTGTCGGGGATATAGACCGTCTCTACAAACTTTCCGCTGCGCGTAGGGAAGAGATACTTGATGGTACCATCTACGGAGTGCTGTGCATCGGTATATCCGGCACATCCTATCTCATATTCTGCGGCCAACTTGGCACGGTTAGCTTTCGAGATATTAGTCATCTCATCGATGCTCTTCACATGCTGTTCATAGAGCCATTTAGCCATCTGCCCACCCGTGAAGGCAGGCATACCCAAGTCCTTAGCCACTTGCTTCAATTCAGCAAGGGTAAGCCCCAAAAGATATTTTTTTTCATCATTCATAGTGCAAAGATAGTATTTTTTGGCGAAAAATTGTTATCTTTGCCACATATTTTAATATAATAAGCTAAAATATAGATAAAAAATACCGTTTTGACCTCCGGAAAGGGAGCCGAAACGCAAAAACATAACACAAAAAAATGAGAGAAAAAATAGACCTTTTCTTACCTTGTGAAGACATTGAAGTTGCCCAAAGCGCACTTCTGGAACTTCATGACAACAAGACGGTTCAGCATATCAATCTCCTGGTGAGCGCTGATTTTGCAGCCCATCACCAAGTGCCTGATGGATGCACCTTCGTAGTCATTGACCGATTGGAAAGCAGCAACACGATAGAAAGCATTGCTGAAAACACCGATGCCGACTATGTGATGATCTGCACCAAGACGACTCCGATCAGATGGGGACTCTATGCCCTGGAAAGATTCCTACGCACGGCAGACGATACAGGTGCCGTCATGGTTTATTCCGACTATTATTCCTTAATCAAAGAAGATAAAGAGGCTGCAAAAGTTGGAGGAAAAGAAGAAAAAGATGGAGCTGAAACTCATGAAGCGAAAACCGGCAAGCTGATTAAGCATCCGGTTATTGATTACCAGTCTGGTAGCCTTCGCGACGACTTCGATTTCGGAAGCCTCTGGTTCATCAAGGCGCAAGCCCTCCGTGACTTCATCGCCCAGCAGGACAGAGCTGACTATCAATATGCGGGTCTCTACGACCTCCGTCTCTACCTGAGCCGCGTGGGAGAGATTTTCCATCTCAATGAATTCCTCTATACAGAAGATGAACTCGACAACCGAAAGAGCGGCGAGAAGCAATTCGACTATGTGAACCCTCGCAACAGAGAGGTGCAGATAGAGATGGAAAAGGCTTGCACGCAGCATCTCAACAAGGTGGGAGCCCTCATCGATACCAGTTTTTATCGCCAGCCGGATTTCGGCGAACAGGAATTCTTCTACGAGGCTTCTGTGATCATCCCGGTTTTCAACAGAGAGAAGACCATCGCGGATGCCGTGAAGAGTGCGCTGAGCCAGAAAGCCAATTTCAAGTTCAACGTCATCGTGGTCAACAATCATTCTACCGACCGCACTGGCGAGATTCTTGATGAAATCGCTCGCGAGATGGAAGCCAGAAACGACAAACAGGCGGGACGTCTCGTACAGATTGTGCCTGAGAGAAACGATCTCGGCATCGGTGGCTGCTGGAATGTAGCCATCAATAGCGAGTACTGCGGCAAGTTTGCAGTCCAGTTGGACAGCGACGACCTCTATTCGTCTCCGAAGACTCTCCAGAAAATCGTAGATGCCTTCCACAACCAGAAGGCTGCGATGATGATCGGCTCGTACCGAATGTGTGATTTCGACCTCAACACCCTGCCTCCAGGACTGATAGACCATAAGGAATGGACCGAGGAGAACGGTTGCAACAATGCACTGCGCATCAACGGATTGGGTGCTCCGAGAGCATTCTTCACACCGCTTGTCAGACAGATACAGTTCCCTAACACGTCTTATGGCGAAGACTACGCCTTAGGACTTGCCTTCTCTCGCCGATACAGAATCGGAAGAATCTATGATGAACTGTACCTCTGCCGCCGCTGGGGAGGCAACAGTGATGCCGCTCTGAGTATCGAAAAGGTGAATGCCAACAATCTCTATAAAGACCGTCTGCGCACGATGGAACTGAAGGCACGCCAGCAGATGCTGCAGGGCAAGGCCGACATTATGGAAGACAGCAGTATCTCACGCTTCTTCAACCGCCAGTTGGAGAGATGGGAGGATGCCCGCCATCGTTACCGCGACCTGAAGCACGTGGAGAGCCAGACTCTCTCCGACCTTCTCAAACTGCAATGGAACCCTGCCCGCATCGTGAGCACAGGTGCCAAGATAGACAAGAAAACCCTCGATGAGCGTCCATGCTTCCTCTGCGAGAAGAACCGTCCGAAGGTACAGATGTCCAAGCAGATAGACGAACGTTTCTACCTGCTGGTCAATCCGTTCCCTATCCTTCCGGTACATTTCACGATTCCGGCACGCAAGCATCAGCCGCAGACCATCTTCAAGAACTATGGCGAGATGCACCGATTCCTGAGTCTGCACAGCGAACTGATGGTATTCTACAACGGTCCGAAGTGCGGTGCCTCGGCTCCAGACCATCTGCATTTTCAGGCAGGAACCAGCGGCATACTTCCACTGCAGAACAACTGGCAGCGCCTCTCACGCAACCTGACAGATATCATCTGTCTGAACGACGAGGAGAAGATAGCAGCCATCCGCGACTATACCGTTCCAGCCTTCGTGATTATCTCCAAGAGCGAGGAATGCGACGAGATGCTCTTCAAGCGCCTCTACAGTGCAATGCCTCAGCGCGGCGACGAGACTGAGCCGATGATGAACATCGTGGCCTGGCGCAAGGGTGATGAATATATCAGTATCGTGATTCCAAGAGAGAAGCACCGCCCGGAAGCCTACTTTGCCGAGGGCGATGCCCAGATCATGGTTTCTCCGGGAGCCCTCGATATGTCGGGACTCATCATCACGCCACGCGAAGAGGATTTCCGCAAGCTCACCGAGGAGAAGGCAGAGGCTATCCTGAAGGAATGCGGCATTTCCGGCGAGAAGATGGAATGCATCATCCATAAGCTGAAGGCTGCCAAGGAGGCTGAGGAAAGTACCGTCACTACTTCCACATTATATAATAACGGCAAGCAGCCGAATGTCTCTGTGGGCATCGTGAGCGGTCAGAAGATTCACTTCTCGCTCAACAAGCCTTACCTTGCCAAGGGCGAAGTGGTTACGGGCGAACAGGAAGTGGAATTCTCCGAGGGAGGTGTGCTCTGGAACGGCAATCAGTACAGTTCGCTTACCTTCCATCCGCAGAGCTGCGATGCCTCCTTCTCACTGAGCGATGTCACTATCGGCGTCAACTTCCACTGGGAACGCAAGGAAACACAGACCTTCTTAGGTACGCTCCATTTCGTGGTAGAATCAGACAAGATCTGCGCCATCAACGAGCTTCCTGTAGAGAAGTATCTGGAGAGCGTGATATCCAGCGAGATGAGTGCTACCTCCAGTCTTGAACTCCTCAAGGCGCATGCCGTGATTTCCCGTTCATGGCTCCTGGCGCAGATGAAGAAGCGAAGAGACGTGGCTGAGAGCGGAAACAATTTCTTCTCTTTTGTCAAGAAAGACGACATGCTCATCCGCTGGTACGACCGCGAAGACCACACCATCTTTGATGTCTGCGCCGACGACCACTGCCAGCGCTACCAGGGCATCACCAAGGAGACTTCTCCGCATGTGGCAGAAGCTATCCGCCAGACCAAGGGACAGATTCTGATGGATGGTGAGGAAATCTGCGATGCCCGGTTCTCCAAGTGCTGCGGCGGTATCACCGAGGAATTCCAATATTGCTGGGAGAACACGCCTAAGAGCTATCTCTCTGCTGTGAGGGATATTGCTTTGGGAATCAAACCGGAAGGACTGAAGAGTTCTATGAATGCAGAGGGATTGAAGGATGCAAGAGATACTGAGAACTTGAAGGACGCGAGAAATACAGAGGGACTGAAGGATGGAGATACAGAGAACCTGAAGGGTTCAAAGGCTCTGATGGATTCTGAATACAGACTTCCGGATCTGACTCAGGAGGAAGAGGCTGACCGCTGGATCCGCTCCAACCCGCCTGCTTTCTGCAATACTACAGACAGAAAAGTGCTCTCGGAAGTATTAAACGACTACGACCAGGAGACTGCTGATTTCTACCGCTGGAAGGTGACGCTGACCCAGGAGAAACTGCAGCAGCTGCTCGAAGAGAAACTGAAGATGAACTTCGGCTGCATCCTCGACATGAAGGCTGTGGAACGCGGTACGAGCGGACGCATCAGCAAACTGCAGATTATCGGTACAGAAAAGACTTTCACCATCGGCAAGGAGCTGGAAATACGCAGAGCCTTGAGCGACAGCCATCTCTACAGTTCGGCTTTCGTGGTAGATAAGTTTGATCTGGACGAGAACCAGGTTCCTCAGCGCTTCGAACTGATCGGAGCCGGATGGGGACACGGAGTGGGTCTCTGTCAGATAGGTGCAGCCGTGATGGGCAACGAAGGATACTCCTACGATGATATCCTGCTGAGATACTATCAGGGAGCAGAAATCAAGAAAATCTACAAGTAAGGTCTAAGGATAGAGTCCTTTCTGATCTACAAGTAAGGTCTAAGGAATAGAGTCCTTTCTGATCTACGAGTAAGGTCTAATTTCTGATAGACAAGCGATGTCTAAGAAACAGGACGATATCTAATGGACAAAAGATAAATAATATCTAATGGATAAAATGGTAACAAAGAAGAATAGCAGGAATCCATGGGCATGGATCCCTACCCTATATTTTGCAGAGGGACTGCCCAACGTGATCGTGACAACTCTCTCTGTAGTGATGTATATGCAGTTGGGACTCACGGATGCCGAAGTGGGTCTCTATACAGGATGGCTGGCGCTTCCCTGGGTGATCAAACCCTTGTGGAGCCCGTTCATCGATCTGCTGAAAACGAAGCGCTGGTGGGTACTTACGATGCAGGCGCTCATCGGAGCAGCACTGGCAGGCATTGCGTTCTCGCTGCCTACGGCTTTCTGGTTTCAGGCCACCATGTGCTTCTTCTTCCTCATCGCCTTCTGCAGCGCCACCCACGACATCTCTGCCGACGGCTTCTATATGATAGAACTGGATGAGCACAACCAGACGAAGTTTGTGGGTCTGCGCAACACCTTCTACCGCCTCGCCATCATCTTTGTGAATGGTTTCTTAGTGATGCTGGCTGGTGTGCTGCAGGTGATGTTCCGCAATCAGATAAGCTTCTCGTGGGCACTGATTTTCTACGGATTAGCTGGCATCTTCATCGGTCTGTGGCTCTACCATAGCCGCCTGATGCCTACGCCGAAAGAGGATGTGCAGACGGAGAGAACTGTGGGCGAAGTGACTCACGAACTGAAGAATATGTTCCGCACTTTCTTTACGAAATTCGGAGTGAGAGAGACGGTCATCGTGATGCTCTTCCTGCTGTTCTACCGCTTCCCGGAGGCTTTGCTCAATACAATGACCAAGACTTTCATCCTTCGCCCTAACTCGCAGGGTGGTCTGGGCATGTCACCGCAGGAATACGGACTTGCCAATGGTACGGTTGGTCTCATCGGTCTCCTTCTGGGTGGCATCATCGGAGGTATCTTAGTGAGCCGCGACGGTATGAAGAAGTGGCTGTGGCCGATGGTTTGCGCCATCACCCTGCCGGATGCCGTCTATATCTATCTCAGCTATTCGCTCAATTCTGATATCGTGATGGTGTCCTCCTGCCTGTTCGTAGAGCAGTTCGGTTATGGGTTAGGCTTCACGGTGCTTACGCTCTACATGCTATTCTACAGTCAGGGCAAGTTCAAAACCTCTCACTACTCCATCTGTACCGGTATTTCCTATCTCGGCCTGATGCTTCCGGGCATGGTTTCGGGTTATCTGAAAGACATCTTGGGATACCGCCATTTCTTCATCGTCGTGATGGCATGCTGCGTAATCACCTTCCTGGTTACCGACTACCTCAAAATAGATCCTAACTTCGGGAAAAAGGAAAAGGAGGAGGAGGAAGATGAAGGGGAAATGTTGGACGAAGAAGTGACGAATGAAGAGGACATATTGGAAAAAGAGATAACGGAAGAAGATGATATATGGGAAGAAGAGATAACGGAAGAAGAATATCTGGAAAATGAGGATTCTTCGGGAAAGCAGGATTTGCAGAACGAAAACGAAAAGAAGGAATAGAATAAAAATATCTTGAAAACTCCCTGAAAACAGAGAACAGAGAGTCTCCTAAGACAAAGAGAGATTCAAAATTCTTTAAAATAGATTACCGAAAGACGGAAGTTTTGAAGATGAACGAGAGAATAAAGATGAAAAAGGAAATGGTCGTGTGATGATGGATTTATCACGCGACCATTTATTTTTTATTCTCTAAAACTTCTTATCAGGTAACGACTCAGCACCCCTATAGAAAACTTCGTAGTACAACAGTAAGACGATTACTCATGCCCATAGGGGTGCTGAGTAGTTACCTACTTATTGATAACGTTCAAAATATCCTGACGTATCTTCTCATTGGTACCATTCACCATATAACGTATCAAGCCATCCTCACCTAGGACGATGAAGAGAGGATAACCGCCTGAACCAACAAATTTCACGAAATAATTATCACCATAAAGATGAGTCCAATTGAAGCTACGTGCCTCCGTTATCTTCCTTACCTTATCAGCTTTCTCGAAGTTTACAGAGAGAAATATCACATTAGGATACTTATTCTTCCACTCCGAAAGAATAGGCATTTCTCGCAAACAAGGTCCACAGCCTGAATACCATGCGTTGATTACTACCTTATGTCCCTTGAGCGACTGTTCTGTCCAAAGTTTTCCGTTCAAATCGTGCAAAGTAAAGGAACCTGGCAACGGCTTGCCACTCAATGTGTCAGCATTCTCGTTATGCCTCGTCAAAGACAACATCTGCTGATAGGTCTCTATTTGGTCTTCTATCTCTGATAGAGATTTCACTCTACTGCGAGGTATCTCATATTTTTCCCATTCCTTAGGCATAGTAAAGTTGGGATACATCGTAAAAACCATCAAGTTGCCATTTTCTCCATACTTGATGGCTGACATATACTTCACCTTCGATACATCCAAAGGCAAATCCTTGACATAGAAATGTCGATTCACCATTATACTAGGAGACAGCAAACTATCTACTTGTTCCTGTACGACATGAGTTTCCTGTGCGCTTGCTGCAAAAGGCATCATCGCCAAAAGCAACGCCATCATCATTTGTTTCATCATTTTCTTTTCCATTGCATATCTCTTTTATATGTTTCCTACATACTTATTCTTATTAGAAAATACGCAACTCTTACCATTGAGTAAACTAAAGGAACGCACTTTTAACTTTTATTCGTATTGGTAATTATCAATGCAACTACTCATGCCCATAGGGGTGCTGAGTAGTTACCTTATCAGATATCATCTCTAAAAAGAAACAAAACAGAATAAGTATCTTCTAAAGAGAAGAGAAACCTGATTCCTTTATCGGATAATCGTCACCTCTCCATTCTTGGCTATCTTCACGATGCTGGATGGAGTGTGAGGCTTATGCTCCTGGCGACGGGTCCAGCAAACATAATCTACTTGCTCCAACAATTCTGGGACAATATCACGATAGTTCTGCGCTGCAGGCTCACCACTCACATTGGCACTGGTGCTCACAATAGGCTTCTGGAAGCGATAACAGAGTTCCTTGCTGAAAGACTCGAAAGTTACTCGCATGGCAAGACTGCCATCCTCTGCCACCAGATTATTGGCTACACCCGTAGCATCATCGAGGATGATGGTAGTTGGCTTCACAGGCATGGCTACATCGATGAAATCCCAAGCCACCTGAGGCACATTGCGGAAATAACGCGCCATACGGTCTGCACTATCCACCAGACAGATAAGCGCCTTACTGTCGTCGCGCTGCTTTATTTTGTAAACCTTTGCCACTGCCTCTGGGTTAGTTGCGTCGCAACCTAAACCCCAAACGGTATCTGTAGGATAGAGAATCACTCCACCCTTGCGCATGCATTCTATTGCATTCTTAATATCTTCCTGTTGAGTCATTTTTTATTCTCCTTTATTATTTTTTTTCTTATATATGAAGGATTTGATTCGTCCTTTATCTCTCAAAATGATTCTTGATTTTCATGAAGTCCTTTGTTTCTCAAAAACCAATTTTCTATTTACAAGAAATTCTTTGCACCTCAAAAACCAATTCTTGATTATATATTAAGGTGAAAGCACTTCCCTTATTAAATACTTCTGTACTGCTCGATATCTCTCATTCCGTTGAGGAAATCACGGGCTTCCATTCTCTTTTTGCCACTAATCTGTATTGTGTCGAGCTGGAGCCATTCGTCTGCACAAGCTATTTGCAGGCTCTTGCCTTCTACTCTCAAGGTTCCTACTACAGAACCAGCAACAGCCTTTCCTGTTTTGGAAGTCTTGAATACTTTCAGCACCTGCGCCTTACCGCCTTCCTTCTGAATCTCGGTCCAGGCGCCAGGATATGGCGAAAGACCGCGAATGAAGTCATACACCTTCTTGGCTGGCTGATTGAAATCGATACGGCAGGTATCCTTGAAAATTTTCGGAGCAGAATGAAGCACGGTGTCTGTCGTGATCATCTCGTCCTGCGGCATAGAGTCGATATTACCGTCGGATGCTATCAGGCGGTCGATGGTCTCTACGGCTATCTCAGCGCCTAAGTGCATCAGTCCGTCATAAACATACTCTACATCAGCATCGTCGGGGATGGCGAATGGCTTCTGCATGATGATGCGACCGGTATCGATATCGTGGTCGAGGAAGAAAGTGGTGACGCCAGTCTCCGTCTCACCATTGATGACAGCCCAGTTGATAGGGGCAGCACCGCGGTACTGAGGAAGAAGGGCTGCATGCACATTGAAGGTGCCGAAGCGAGGCATATCCCATACTACTTCTGGCAGCATTCGGAAAGCTACCACCACCTGCAGGTCGGCCTGATAACTGCGCAACTGCTCTACAAATTCCGGATCCTTCATCTTCACCGGCTGCAATACTGGCAAGCCCTTCGACAAGGCATATTGCTTGACCTGCGAAGGCTGAAGAGTATCCTGATGGCGACCCACCGGTTTGTCGGGCTGGGTTACTACAGCCACCACATTATATCCGCCTTCTACAAGGCTCTTGAGGGATTCCACCGCAAACTCCGGGGTTCCCATAAATACGATTCTTAAATCTTTTTTCTCCATTTTCCTATTGTTTTAAAAAAATGCAAGTTTACAAATATCGGAGCACTTTGCCGAAGGCCAAAACTCTCAAAAGACTGCCCTCTGAAGACTATCTCTTTTTCTGAAGACTATCTCATTCTGAAAGCAACCTTTACTCCGCCGACATATCCGCCACAATCTGGCGATAAGTCGAATAAAGGCGGGTACGGCTGATATATCCCTTCAGCACGCCGTTCACATCCACTACAGGCAACTGGGCGGCATCGGTCTCGTCAAATTTCTTCATCACTTCCTGCATCGGTTCGTGATCGCTGAGCACGGCTGAAGGCTGGAGCATCAGCTGCTTTACCTTGAAGCGCGTGTAGAGTTCCGAACGGAAGATGATGTGACGGATGCGAGTGATATCGATGATGCCCAGCAAGACGCCAGCCTGATTGACTACCGGAAGGAAATTATTGTTGCTGCGACTGATTTCAGACACCAGTTTACCCATCGGGAGGTCGGGACTTACCGGATGATAGTCCTTCTCCACCACGCTCTGCATACCCATCAGCGTGAGGGCAGCCTTGTCGATATGGTGGGTAAGCAACTTGCCTTCCCTTGCCAGTCGGAGCGCATAGATACTGTGGCTCTCGAAGATGCTGATGGTAAGCAGCGAGCAGATGCACACAATCATCAGTGGGATGAAGAGCAGGTAACCGCCTGTCAGTTCGGCTATCAGGAAGATGCCCGTCAGCGGTGCATGCATCACGCCCGTCATCACGCCTGCCATGCCCATCAGCGTAAAGTTCTGCTCCGGAATATAAACGCCTAACTTGTAGATGTTCCAGATGCGGGCGAAGAAGAAGCCTGCAAAACCGCCGATGAAAAGCGATGGAGCAAAGGTTCCACCACAACCGCCGGAACCATTGGTTGCTGAGGTGGCAAACACCTTGGTGAAGGTTACCAGTCCGATATATAGCACGAGCAACTGACTGTGACCATAGAAGAGCGAATTGCTCATCACCATGTCCCAGTCGGCCTCGGTTCTACCCTTCAGCAGGATGTTGACTGCCGAATATCCCTCGCCATAGAGCGATGGGAAGAGGAAGATGAGACTGCTCAGAATGATGCCTCCGAAGAGCAGTTTGACATACGGATACTGCTTCAACTTGGCGAAGAATCCCTCGCAGGCCGACATGGTTCTCATGAAGTAGAGACTCACGAAACCGCAGAATACGCCCAGCAGGATGCACGCCGGCACACGGTCGAGCTCCCAAGGGTCGGTAAGCGTGAAATCGAAGAGCGATTTCTCACCCATCAGGATATAACTGAAACAGGTGGCCGTAACACAGGAGATGAGGATAGGCAGCAAAGAGGCCATCGAGAGATCTACCATCAGCACCTCAAGCGTGAAGACGAGACCTGCGATTGGGGCTTTGAAGATACCAGCAATGGCGGCACTCGCACCGCATCCTACGAGCAGTATCATCGTTTTCTTGTCCATGCGGAATATCTGTCCCAGATTACTTCCGATGGCTGAACCCGTGAGCACAATCGGCGCCTCGGCTCCTACTGATCCACCGAATCCAATGGTGATACCAGAAGCTACTACCGACGACCAGCAGTTGTGCCCCTTCAGCTTCGACTGCTTGGTAGAAATCGCATAGAGCACTCTCGTGATACCATGAGAGATATTGTCTCGCACCACATACTTGATAAAGAGCGAGGTAAGATAGATACCCACGATAGGAAACAAGAGGAAAAGCAGATTGTAGGTGCTTTTCTCAAAACCCGAAGTGAGCAATATCTGTATCTCGTGCACGATACTATGCAGGAAAAATCCGGCAACGGAGGCAAGCAGACCGATGACAAAAGCCAGGATAAGCGTCATCTGGCGGTCGGAGATATGCTCCTTCTGCCACGCTACCATTTTGGCTATTGCGCCCGGTTTTTCTGCCATTTCATCTATCATCTCTTATTATTTTTTTAAAGTTATCCTTTTATATTATTAGAATTCCGAAGTAAAGTGGAACTTGATATGCTCGAAATCCTGCTGCGCCATGCTCAATACATAGCCAGAATCGGCCAGGAACACATCCCTGCCCTCGATATCCTTCGCCATATACTGGTACTTGCGCTTCTTGAAGCTCTCTAATTCCTTCTCGTCGTCGGCCTCTATCCAGCATGCCTTATGCAAGTGAACTGGCTCCCAACGGCACTTGGCATTATACTCGTTCTCCAGACGGTACTGGATCACCTCAAACTGAAGCTGACCCACGGTTCCCACTATGCGGCGACCATTAAACTGGTTGATAAACAACTGTGCCACACCCTCGTTCATCAGCTGCTCCAATCCCTTCTGGAACTGCTTGCTCTTCATCGGATCATCATTCTCGATATACTTGAAGAGCAGTGGAGAGAAGGATGGCAAACCGCGGAAGTGAATCTTCTCACCCTCGGTCAGCGTATCACCGATCTTGAAGATGCCATTGTCTGGCAAACCTACGATATCGCCCGGATAAGCCTCGTCGATGGTACTCTTGCGCTGTGCCATAAACTGGGTTGGCGAAGAGAAACGCACGGTCTTGTCGAGGCGCACGTGATAGTAAGGCTGATTGCGCACAAACTTGCCCGAACAGATCTTGCAGAATGCGATGCAGGAACGGTGGTTAGGGTCGATATTGGCAGTAATCTTGAAGATGAAACCCGTAAACTTAGGCTCCTCAGGCTCCACCATGCGCTCCTCTGCCTTGGTAGGTCTTGGCGATGGAGCTATCTGAACGAAGCAGTCCAAGAGTTCCTGCACACCGAAGTTGTTCAATGCAGAACCGAAGAACACAGGAGCCACCTCGGCAGAGCGGTAGGTCTCGACGTCAAACTCAGGATAAACGCCATCCACCAGTTCCAGTTCCTCGCGCAACTGGGCAGCCTCGCGCTCGCCTACTCGCTGGTCGAGTTCCTCAGACTGCACATCCACCTCCACCTTTTCGGTTACGCGCTGCTTGTTAGGCGTAAAGAGGTTGAGCTGATGCTCGTAGATATTATACACACCCTTGAATCGGGCGCCCTGTCCGATAGGCCATGAGAGCGGACGAACGGAAATCTTGAGTTCCTCCTCCAGCTCATCGAGCACGTCGAACGGATCACGACCCTCGCGGTCCATCTTGTTGATGAAGATGATAACCGGCGTATTGCGCATACGGCACACCTCCATCAGCTTGCGGGTCTGCGCCTCCACACCCTTGGCAGAATCCACCACGATGATGGCAGAATCCACGGCAGTAAGTGTGCGGTAGGTATCCTCGCAGAAGTCCTGGTGACCCGGAGTATCGAGGATGTTCACCTTATATGGTTCGCCAGACTGTCCGTCTGGGAGATAATCAAACTCCATCACAGAAGTAGATACAGAGATACCACGCTGCTTCTCGATGTCCATCCAGTCGGAAGTGGCAGACTTGCGTATCTTATTGTTCTTTACGGCACCAGCCACCTGTATCTGTCCACCGAAAAGCAAGAATTTCTCGGTCAATGTTGTCTTACCAGCATCCGGGTGAGAGATAATGGCAAACGTTCTTCTTCTTTCTATTTCTTTCATCTATGATTTATATGATTTTAAAATGTATATATAATAATGTATAACTACATGTCGTCGTCAAATTTCAATCCCTCGGTGCGATCCTTGATATAGTAGTCGCTGAGCAGTCCCACGAAGGTGGTTATCTCCTTGATGGCACGCTCTGTTTCCGGGGTAATCGGCTTCTTCTGCAGTCGGAGCAGCATCACTCCGTAGAGGGCATCCAGACAGGTTTCTATCTCGTTGACGTCCTTGTCGCCCCTGTTGCGCAGTTCCACGATGAATGGCAGCACCTTGTAATATTCGCCATTATAGATAGGGAACTTGGTGCTCTGCAGCAGCATGCCGTGCAGGTCGATCACATCCTGAAGCAGCACCTTGTTGATATTGAGATGTCCCGATTCGCGCTTTCCCTCCTCATTCATCATGCGGATGAGATTGCCAAACCAGTCGATTTCCTCCTCCTTCTGTTCCGGAGTGAAATCAAAATTTTCGATATAGTGCTTCTTGATAACCGGGAGCGAACAGCCGCAGGCACGGATGATATCCTCCACCTGCCACATGTACAGAAGGTATTCTGCTATACTTTTCTTCTTTAATTCCTGAGCTACAAACATCTTTTTTTAATTAGAAATTAGAAATGTTATATTTCAAATCAGAAATGTTATATTTCAAATTAGAAATTGGGCATACTCCCTTAGAATTCCGGGAGATGATAGAGATTGAACACGGTTCCGACGAGTGCGATGAGCGAGAAGATGATCACGATACTTCCTATTACCTTATTAATAATAAGGATGCCGTTGGTATCAAACTTGCCCCTGATCTTGTCGATGAGCCATGTGAGACCGAACCACCACAGCAGCGCTCCGAACATGATGCTCAGATAGCCCACGCCCATCTCCAGCGGCATATCCGGCACCACGAAGGCAAACTGGGCAAAGGTGGCCATGAAGAGGAACACGATGAGCGGATTGGAGAGCGTGACGAAGAAGGCGGTGATGGCATTGTGCCAGAGCGTGCCCTGCCTCTTGCTGCTCTGATGCATGTTCTTCGTAGGATTGCTCTTGAAGCAATATACGCCGAACACCAGGAGCAGAAGACCTCCGAAAATCTGCAGATAGAACTTGTTTTGGGCATTATTGACAATGTCCATCACGAAACTCATTCCCAGACCCGTGAAGAGGGCATACACGATATCGCTGAAAGCGGCACCGACACCCGTCACGAAACCAAACCAGCGGCCCTTGTTCAAAGTGCGCTGGATACACAAGATGCCAACAGGTCCCATCGGGGCTGAGGCGATCACACCTATGATAATTCCCTTGAATATAAAATCAAGTATATTTATCTGAATCGGAAACACTAAATTCATAACAAGGCGCAAAGTTACAAAAAAAAGGCCATATCTTGTAATTTTTTCGAGTAAAACTTTGTTTGTTACAAACTTTTTTATATCTTTGCACCATAATTCTAACTAAATAAAAGAAAAACATGACAGAGAATGCACTTAAGCCATATGTAATCGGTTTGGACCTGGGAGGTACCAATTCCGTATTCGGCATCGTAGATGCACGTGGCGAAATAAAAGCTACTACTGCTATCAAGACAGGTGGTTATGATGATGTAAATGACTATGTAAAGGCTGCCGTGGAGGCTCTCCAGCCTATCATCGATACCGTGGGTGGTATCGACAAGATCAAGGCGATGGGTATCGGTGCTCCTAACGGCAATTACTATAGCGGAACTATCGAGTTCGCTCCTAATCTGGCTTGGGCTCACGATGGTGTAGTGCCTTTGGCTAAACTCTTCAGCGATGCGCTGGGTGGTCTGCCTGTGGCTCTTACCAATGATGCCAACGCTGCTGCATTGGGCGAGATGACCTATGGTGTGGCTCGTGGTATGAAGAATTTCATCGACGTGACACTCGGTACGGGTGTTGGTTCCGGCATTGTGATCGATGGCAAGATGGTCTATGGCTGCGATGGTTTCGCAGGTGAGTTGGGCCATGTCGTCATGGTTCGCGGCGAGGAAGGTCGTCTCTGCGGTTGCGGCCGTAAGGGATGCTTGGAGGCTTACTGCTCTGCTACTGGTGTGGCTCGCACAGCCCGTGAGTTCCTCGAGAAGAGTGATGAGCCATCTTTACTTCGCGATATGAAGCCAGAAGACATTACTTCTTATGATGTCAGCGTAGCTGCTGGTAAGGGAGATGCTTTGGCTAAGCGAGTATATGATTTCACTGGTAAGATGCTGGGTGAGGCTTGCGCTGATTTCGCTGCATTCAGTTCTCCTGAGGCATTCGTATTCTTCGGTGGTCTTACCAAGGCTGGTGACCTCCTGATGAAGCCTCTCAAGGAATCTTACGACAAGAGCGTATTGAAGATTTTCAGGGGCAAGGCTAAGTTCTTGATTTCTACACTCGATGGCAGCTCTGCTGCGGTACTCGGTGCCAGTGCAGTGGGCTGGGATTTGTAAGATATTTCTCTTTAATAAGCATAAAGTTTAAAAAATATAGCATTTTGTTTTTTGGCGTATTGCTGTCGTGAGACAGCTTTTATGCGAGGCGATACTCCCAGAGAATTCTCTGGGAGTATTTTTTTGTTTCTCTTTCCTCCCCCTTCCATTTCTTTCTTCATTTCCCATTTCTAATTTCTCATTTCTAATTTCTCATTTGCCCGTCTTTCTCATTTCAATATCCCTTTTTTACCTTTTTACCTTTAAAAAAGCCTTTTTACTTTTTTACCTTTTTACCTTTTTACCTTTAAAAAGCCTTTTTACCTTTAAAAGAGTTTTTTTTTAGAAACTATTTGGTTTCTCCGAGTTTTTTTCGTAATTTTGCAGCCAGAAAGTAAACGACATAATCTTTAAGTTCTTAGTAAACAGAGATTTATAGTCTATATCAAGGGATTTGCATCCCATATTCAGGAAAGAATTGCATCCCATGCACAGGTAAGAATTGTATTCAATATAATAAATAATCAAACAAGTAAAAATGAAGAAAATTTACACACTGGCTAATATGGCCAAAGGTATGATGCTCGCTGCCCTTCTGGCAGTAGGCACAACTGCTCTTGCGCAGAATGTTTCAGGTAACACAGAAAACGGTACTGTGGAAGGTACTGAAAATGGTACTGTTGAAGGCAATGAAAATGGTAGCAACGAGAATGAAACTTTCGCTCCTGCTGCTGAAAGCTCTTGGCTCCAACCTGTAAAACTCGTTGGTAATGGTCAGAAGGCTTACATCTACAACGTGGCTACTGAGACTTTTATCACCGGTAAGACTGCTACCGTGAAAAATATCAAGGATGCAGACGTCTGGACGATTGATGGCGATGAAACTCGTAGTTTCACTTGCGATAATGAGTCAAAAGATCGTCTTTTCTTGGAATCTATCTATGCTGTAATTCCAATCTATAAGTGGCATGCAGAGGTTTCTGACGACAAAGATGCAACAGTTTTTACCATCGTAGAAGGTTCTACAGAAAATAGCTATAAACTCACTAAAAGTAGAAAAAAATTTTTGGGTGGTATTGAAACTGCCTACTTCAGTGTCAGCGGCGAAAACTACGAGGCAAGTCTGGAGCCTTCTATTAACAACGACTGGTATTTCATTTCTACAGACCAGAAGGAAGTCTATGCAGAATATACTTCCCTCTTCACCGAGGCTGCAAACCTGCTCAAGAACGAGAAGCTGAACGATCAGGAATCTGTTCTGGGCGCTATCAAAACTGCATTGCAGAAGACTGCCAAAGGTACTTTCAATACCTCCAATGCTGACATCAATACGCTCAAGACAACGATTGCAGCTGCCAAGAAAGCGATTGAGGACATCACTAACGGTATCAGCAATACCTCTGACAATCTCGAGAATGCAGAAATTACTTCTATCTATAGCGCCAACGGTACCCGCAAAAATCAGCTGACCAAGGGTATCAACATCGTTAAGATGAGCAATGGTGCCGTCAAGAAGATTTTGGTGAAGTAAACAATAAGATTCAGACGATGGTGATCCAGACCGACTCGCCATGATCGCTCGCCGCCATGATGGTGGTGATGAGCTTCGTCAGCGTGGCACGAGAGGAGGTCAACCTGCCCACTATCGTGTTCTCACCCACAAGAATGCAGCCCCGCGTATCTGCCGCCATGTTGCCGCTATGTATGCGTATGCCACTAAATCCCGGCACGCCTACCAGCAGCGGAAGCCAGCGACGGAAGCGGGGCGATTTCGTTATGACCACCGGGTAACTGCCCTCGGGAATGGCCGTCAGACCCACTACCTTGCGAGCCTTCTTGCTCGACTGGCGTCCCAACGACTCGTTCACCAGCTGCGGCGGCAACTTCACGCCCAAGAGATTGCGCCAGGTAGGCTCCAATGTGTCACAAAAATAGGTCTGGCGATTGAGCTGGTCGGGATTCTTCAGAGTCCTCACCGACTTTCCACGGTTGTTGACACCCACTTCCATATCCTCATCGCCCAGAATATACAGTCGTCCGATGGTATATTCTTTTTTCTTAGCAATTCTTTTCAATATTAATTCCATCTTTTCTATATTTTAGTTTGATAAAATAGGTATTTTCAAAACTGACATTACTGAAATTGACATCGGTCTTAGCTTGACTGCCATCAGGAAGAACTTCCTGAACGTTTTTCCGCTCAATATATCCCCGATGAACCCAGTTGTTGATCATCACTCGTGTTCCCTTCTGTCCCAATCCATACTCCAATCGGATGGCCATTGCCTCCTGATAGGAGAACTCATCAGGCAGCAACTGCAGGAGATTGGCTGGTCCACGGCGGCTCGATTTCACGCCCCCATCCTCGGCCTTGGCAATGGCATCTCCGAAGAAACGCATCTTGCAGTAGAGGTCGTAGCGCAGGCTCCAGCGGATGAATTCATCCATCTCCGGCTCCCACTTACAACCGTTGGCCACGTAGAGCACACAGGCCTTCAGATAGGCAATGACATTGGCTCGAAAACTGAGATTCTCGTAGATGCGGTTCTGCGTCATGCGGGCAAAATCGGCATTTTCCTCCTTCAGTTTCAGGGCGAGTTGGAAGGCCTGATCACACTCCACCAGTCCGCTCGTCTTACAGAGATTTTCGATGTAAGGGCGCAGAGCCTCACGGAAATCATCACCATAATAGCCATAGACGGGCATCTCGGCTCCTATCTCTCTTTCGGGTATCGTACAGAAATTGATACGCGAGATAGGACCATCGGTGAGCACACGGGAGAAGTAGCGCAAACCCTTCTGGATGGTGGTAGATGCATTCCAGTTGAAGCGGATGGTGACGCGCTCCGTAACGCTGGATGTGCCCACGCGGGTCTGACCATACTGATTGGCTGGATCGAAGGCAAGACACATGATGCGGAACTGCTGGTTGCCCTGACCACGGAGTGCATCAAACTGGTCTATTTCATTGAGCGAAGTATAGAGAAAATGCTCTTGTGCCTCTGCCGTTCGCATCACGAAAGCAGGATTGGTCATGTCGGCATCTATCTCCTGAATCACGAGATTCTCCGGTCGCTTTCTCTTGTCCTTGTTGGCACCCTTCCGGGTCACCTCGTCCTTCCATGCTTTCTCCCTTGCCAGGTTTTCCCGGTCTCGCTTGCGGATGTCTTCCATCACATAACTGATAGGCATCTGCACGCACGATTTTCCGGCTCCTGTTCCGGCAAGCAGACAGGTCATCAGCGTGGCCTCATGCTCCACATTGTCGATATACTTGAAGCGGGTTTTCCAGAGATGCGTGGCGAGCGACGGGAATACTGCATGTGCCACGGCTGGCTTATAGACTTCGGGCGTGCGACTCACGAGCAGGGCGATGAGAGCGGGCAGTTTCTCGGGCATCGGAGGCGGTGCGGGATAGTCCTCCTCCTGGTTCTGCTGCGCCATCTCCTTACTGCCGAGCCTTTCAGCCTGCGCATTGATGCGGATCACCTCGCGCGACATGGGCTTGCAACTGTCGTGATAGCGGGCATAGAAGTCGCTGATGAGCTGCTGGCAGTCACGCTCCTGTGCAAAGGCGGGCATGCGCTGCTCCACCACCTTTCTGAGTTCCTCTTCGCCCATCATCCTGCTGGCTCCGGCACTCATGATGGCGAGGAGCGAGGAGTGACGCGAACCTACGGCATTGATATCTACTTCTGCCAACCCAGCCTGCGCCCTAAAGAGGTCGAAAGCGATAAGATTCTTATCATTTCCATGATGGCTCCCATCAGGATGAGCAGGAGCACTGCCAACAGCAGTTGAGGTGTGGCTATCAGCAGGATGAGGAGCAGGATGAGGAGGAACTTGAGCGCCTCCCACAGCTGGTTGTTTTTCTCCGGTCTTATCACCGGAAAGTAACGGTTGATTGTCATGATTTTCTGAATTTGAATGTTTTTGATTTTGTGAAGTTTTTTCTGAAACACGTCCGTCGATGTCGAGACCTCGCTTGCGGAAGGCTTCCCTTCGGAGATTGATTTCGTCTTCCGGCAGAAGGGCATACCAATCGCTGGCACGGTAGATTTCCGAGTCGGCATCCGTCATAAAGATGATGCGTTCGGGCGAGAAGCAGCTCTCGTCACACGGCACGCCCAATGCCTGACAATAGGCTCGCTGCGCTTCCTCGATGGTCATGCCTATCGGCATACGAATGTCGATATGGAGCTTCTTGCGGGCGGAATACTCCAAATGCAGGAGCATTCCCTTCCAGGGATTTTTCTGCCCTTTCTCGGGATTTCTCTGCCCTTTCTCGGGATTTTGGTCTGCCGTCACAGCCTCATCCCCGTCATGATTTCCCACTGCAGCAGCCCTGTTTTCATTCTCATCATTAGAACCTCCAGCTGTAGCTCTGTTTACATTCTCAGCATCAGAACCCCCAGCAGCAGCTCTGTTTACATTCTCTGCATCAGAACCTCCGGCAGCAGTTCTGTTTTCAGTCTCATCATTAGAACCTCCAGCAGCAGCTCTGTTTTCATTCTCTGCATCAGAACCTCCGGCAGCTGCTCTGTTTTCAGTCTCTGCATCAGAACCTCCGGCAGCAGCCGTTGCTCCTTGTTCTCCTGTATCATCAGGAATAAAATCGAGGGAATCCAGCAGCTTCGCCCGCTCCAAAGCCTTTTCTACGAGTTCCTTTTCGTCCACATCAATGGTGGTCTGAAAGAGGAAGCTTTCGGGGATGATGTTTGCCTGACGGCGCTTATTATCCTTGAACTGGTAATAATGGGCACTGCGGAAGGGCAACTGGCTTTTGATGCGCTGCTGAGCCTTGGCAAGTGCTGTGGCATCATGATTGTTGATACTACGGATGGGCTTTTCGCCGCGTATCTGCAATATAGCATCGTGTACCCAGGGGTAACGGATGGTTTTGTCGTACTCCGAAAGAGGCTGAGAAGTGATGCTCCCCTTATTGCCGCCCCGGAATCCATTGAAAGCGATACGGAATCGCTGATTTTCATTTTCTTTTTTCATCATTTATTTAGAAGTTTTAGTAATACTTGGGGGGTCATATAGAACCCACCACCCTTTTTATAAGTTTTAACACAAGTGGGGGGGTCATATAGAACCCACCACCCTTTTCACAAGTTTTAACGCAAGTGGGGGGTCATATAGAACCCACCACCCTTTT
>ERZ1023633.162-NODE-162-length-28291-cov-8.621759_pt1 | contig 28291 bp, 28 predicted proteins | sample MGYA00380333_ERZ1023633 | MGnify/ENA primary metagenome ERZ1023633 (study PRJEB33179, sample SAMN07448972) | human gut metagenome | biome: Human-gut; feature: Human associated habitat; material: Faeces | host: Homo sapiens | place: India: Bhopal | collected...
CTACAATTATGGTTGCGTCGGCTGTGTCAGATGTGTATAATATACAGGAACTTGCTATAGTCAATGAGTCGACAATTTGTATTTTGTTTTTTTTTAGTTATATCAACGAGATCTACGCCTTGTTCGCGTGCCATTTCAAGAGCACTGCGAGTTGCCATAACGGTTGAACCACCTTCACTTACTACACGTACTTCCCGAACGCGAATTTGCTCATTCACGCGGTACTGGTTTTTCATTTTGTCATTCTTCATTAAACTATTTTTGATAAGCTAATTCTTTTAAGCGGGTGCAAAGTTACCTATTTTTAGCCGACCTGCAAAATATTTTTGGCGCTTTTTTGTCATACAACACGCACATCTTCAATAATTTTTATAATTTTGCATCAAAACACGTATAAAAATATGGAGAATGTACATTTTACGGGACTTTCGATAGCTATCAGCACGTTCTTGGTTATCGGACTGTTCCACCCCATTGTCATTAAAGTAGAATACTATTTCGGTGTCCGCCTTTGGTGGATTTTCCTCCTTGCAGGCATCGCATTCATAGTAGGTTCCATGCTTATGGCTAATGTCATAGCTTCTTCGATTCTTGGCGTGCTCGGAGCTTCTTGCCTGTGGAGCATAGGCGAGTTGTTCGAGCAGAAGCAACGCGTGAAGAAGGGCTGGTTTCCTATGAACCCCAAAAGAAAGGAGGAGTATGAAGACTGAGCTGATACTTGTCGGCAAGACCAACGACAAACTCTACATAAACGGCATTAAGGACTACACGGAGCGCATCTCGCACTACATGCCTTTCAACATAACCACCATCCCTGCCCTTAAGAACACGAAGAACCTCAGCGAGGACCAGCAGAAACAGGCTGAAGGCGAACAGATCCTGCGACTCATACAGCCGTCTGACACGGTTGTTTTGCTCGACGAGCACGGAGCAGAGCGCACAAGTATGGAGACTGGTGCATGGCTTCAGAAGAAGCAGCAGACAGCCCGCCGACTTATCTTCGTCATCGGCGGACCGTATGGTTTTTCCGATGCCGTGTACAAACGTTCGGACGAAATGATTTCACTCTCACGAATGACATTCTCTCATAAAATGGTGCGACTGATATTCACCGAGCAACTATATCGCGCCTGCACTATCATAAAGGGCGAGAGCTACCATCACGAATAACCAGACAGCAACAGACAAAAGAACAAGAAGAGTGTGCCTAAATGACCTTGAGCATCATACGTAACGGTCGACGCAGATGCTCGTAACGGTCGACGCGGATGCTCGTAACGGTCGACGCGGATGCTCGTAACGGCCGATGCGGATGCTCGTAACGGTCGATGCAGATGCTCGCAGCCTATGATTATTGGCTTTTGACACGCCCTTCTTACATTTTATACTTTCTACTTTTATAATTCGCAGGCGGTCTACACGCCCAGCAATGGGATTATAGACGGCGTGAGCAACGATGTAAGGATGCCATTAAGCGTCAGTCCGAGACTGGCGTATGCTCCGTGTACTGGACTCTTCTCCATCGCTGTAGCCGTGCCCACAGCATGAGCTGCCGTTCCCATAGATAAGCCTTGTGCTACGGGCGATTTCACACGCGCAAAACCCATCGTGCGATAGCCACACACGGCACACATCAAACCAACACAAACCACTACAGCTGCCGTAAGCGGAGGAATACCACCTATACTCTTTGTCACCTCCATTGCAATCGGCGTAGTTACCGATTTCGATGCAAGCGAGAGTATCACTTCGCGCGATGCTCCCATCGCTTTAGCGATATACACTACAGACACGATACCTACTACGCATCCGATAAACTCACAAAGAAGTATCGGCGTGAGTTGTTTTTTTATCGTAGAAAGCTGCATATAGAGCGGCACACCGAGTGCTACAACGGCCGGACGCAGCCAGAATTCAATCATTTTTCCACTCTGATTGTACGTTTCATAACTCACGCCCGTTACCTTCAGAAACACTATAAGACAGCATATCGACACGAGTATAGGGTTCATCACCACCCAACCTGTCCAACGACGCAGCAGCTTACCGAGAAAATACGTGCCGAATGTGAGTGCTATAAGGAAGAACTCGTTTGAGAAATATTCCATATCTTTATCCTTTCAATTTGTCTTTTGCTTTACCGTAAAACTGATGTACCCAACCCGTAACAGCCAACACAAGTATGGTTGACACCACCGTAGACACAACTATTGGCAGAAGCTGCGCCTTGATAATATCAAAATAGAGCATGATGGCAACTCCTGGCGGAACGAAGAAGAAACCGATATTACCAACGAGGAAGTCTGAAATACTACGCACCCACTCAAGTCGTATCACCTTCAACTTCAAAAGCAAAGTCAAAAGCAACATTCCGAGAATACTTGACGGAAGCGGAATGTGGGTGAGATAGATGACAAGCTCACCCAAGGCAAGGCAACCGAAAAGGATTGCCAACTGTCTAATCATCATAATACCTGAAAACCTTTAAACCTAAATGTTATTCTAAATCGACTGCAAAGTTAAGATTTTTTAATAACATGACACAACAAAAGCGGCTGTTTTCTCTGGCAAAAGTGACTTTTTTGCCCTTGTTCCTGTTTTATAGCTAACGGAACTAATACTATAGGTTTATATTTATAATCATTAGTGTCCCGTTAAAATCGGGACACTAATGTACAAGACTATTTAAAAAGTCCGAAGAGCATTGCATCAATCTTGTCTGTAATGCTGCGGAAGGCTTCTGTATCCGACTCGAACTTCATGGTGTCGCCATCAACAATGATGAGGTTACCCTTATATCCTTTAATCCATTGCTCGTAGCGCTCGTTCAATCCAGTAAGGTAATCGATGCGGATTGTTTGCTCGCATTCACGTCCACGCTTACCTATCTGATTTATGAGATTAGGCACCGTAGAACGGATGTAGATCATGAGATCGGGAAGTTTAACGAGGGTCATCATTGTGTCGAAGAGGTCTGAATAGTTGTTGAAGTCGCGGTCGGACATGTATCCTTGTCCATGAAGGTTCGGCGCAAAGATACAAGCATCTTCGAAAATGGTGCGGTCCTGTATTATATCCTTATCACTTTGGTTTATCTCGACCACCTCTTTAAAGCGTTTGTTGAGAAAGTATATCTGCAGATTGAACGACCACCGCGACATATCACGATAGAAATCGTCGAGGTATGGATTATGTTCTACGGGCTCGAAACGGGGTGACCAGTTGTATCTTTTTGCCAACATCTTGGTCAGTGTGGTCTTGCCACTGCCGATGTTTCCGGCTACTGCTATGTGCATCGTTGTTCCTATTTTTTAGAATTGGTAAGAGAGAATGGAAAGACTGTGTCAATCTTATCTGTAATGAATTGGAAATCTTCCGGGCGTGTTTTATAGTCGAGTTTGTCGACATCGACAACGAGGACTTTCCCTTTGTACTTGTTAAGGATAAAGTCGTCGTAGCGATCGTTGAGTCCCTGCAGATACTCGATGGGAATCTTCTGCTCACACTCACGTCCCCGCTTCTGGATATTCTCCACAAGATGAGGGACTGAAGCTCGAAGATATATCATAAGGTTTGGCAGTTGCACCTTCTCCACCATAATCTCATAGAGTTCCATATATGTCTCAAAGTCGCGGTCGGACATATTGCCTTGCAAGTAGTTGTTAGCCGTGAACACAAATACTCCTTCTTGAAGCGTGCGATCTTGAATAACAATGTTCTTCGATTGTGAGAATTCGAGAACATCCTTGAAGCGTTCCTTCAGGAAAAACACCTCCATAGCAAACGACCATCGCTGCAGGTCTTTGTAGTAATCGTCCATATATGGATTGTTCACTACAGACTCATACCGCGGTTCCCATTGGTAATGCTTTGCAAGCATTTCTGTCAGTGTTGTCTTACCAGAACCAATATTTCCTGCTATTCCTATATACACTTGTTGAAATCTAAAGTTTTAGTAAATTATTTAAGTAGTGCAAAGAGGTATACTCGTATTACGCCTTCACTGTAGTAATCAGTTCCTCAGGTGTTACGAGAGTCTGCTCACCAGTGGTCATATTTTTCAATGTGAGTTTGCACTCAGCAATCTCCGACTCACCAGCAAGAGCCACAAACGGCACTTGTTTTGCATTAGCATATGCCATCTGCTTCTTCATCTTTACGCTATCCGGATAAATCTCTGTGCGGATACCAGCCTCGCGACACTGGCGCAGAACAGGCAAACAATATGCACTCTCCTTCTCACCGAAGTTGATGAAGAGAAGCTGCGTTCCGTTCACGGCTTCCTTTGGATAGAGATTGAGACCGCCAAGCACATCATAGATACGGTCTGCTCCGAACGATATGCCTACACCACTAAGTCCTGGCAGTCCAAAGATACCTGTAAGATTGTCGTAGCGACCACCACCTGTGATTGAACCAATAGCATAGTCGAGAGCCTTCACCTCAAAAATAGCACCAGTATAGTAGTTCAGACCGCGTGCAAGTGTAAGGTCGAGGTCTATCTGGTTGTGCAAACCACAAGTCTTCAGCGTGTCGAGGATAAAACGTGTTTCCTCAACACCCTTCAAACCAACCTCAGAACCAGCTAAGACCTCTGCAATAGTAGCAAGTTTCTCATCGTTGGTACCGACAAGGGCGATGATTGGCTGCAGTTTCTCGATGGCTTCCTCAGAGATGCCTACACGACGAAGCTCCTCGTTCACATTGTCGATGCCAATCTTGTCGAGTTTGTCGATAGCCACAGTAATGTCAACTATCTTCTCTGCCTCGCCTATCACCTCGGCAATACCAGTAAGAATCTTACGATTGTTAATCTTGATAGCCACACGGATGCCGAATTTTGTAAACACGGTGTCTACAATCTGCATCAGCTCTACCTCGTTGAGTAACGAGTCGGAACCTACGACGTCGGCATCACACTGATAGAACTCGCGGTAGCGACCCTTCTGTGGACGGTCGGCACGCCATACGGGCTGAATCTGATAGCGTTTGAACGGAAGTTGGATATCTTCGCGGTGCTGAACGACGTAACGCGCAAACGGCACAGTAAGGTCGTAGCGCAATCCTTTCTCACAAAGTTTCGAAGCAAGATGCAGCGAGTTGCGACCGAGCAGCTCCTCGTCATCAATCTTCGCGAGACAGTCGCCCGAATTAAGAACCTTGAAGAGAAGTTTATCACCCTCTTCACCATACTTGCCCATAAGAGTCTGCAATGTCTCCATTGCTGGAGTCTCTATCTGCTGAAAGCCATAAAGAGCGTAAACGCTACGAATTGTGTCGAATATATAGTTGCGCTTTGCCATCTCAACTGGCGAGAAGTCGCGTGTACCTTTTGGTATACTTGGTTTTGCCATTAATATTTTAAGTTATGGAATTTAAAAAAAGCTAAAGAAGTTAAAGCAAAGATTATCACTTTAACTTCTTTAGTTCTGTTATTTATTTTCTTACGATTGTCTGTGCGCGGTCCGGACCGATAGAGATGATACGGATAGGAGTTTCAAGATACTCCTCAAGGAACTTAACGTAATCGTTGAACTCCTGCGGGAACTGATCCTCAGATGTAAACTTTGTCATATCCGTATTCCAACCCTTAAACTCCTTGTACACAGGCTTAGCATCGTAGAGTTCGTAAGGCAAGTCGGTGGTCTGTGTTCCATCGGGCAACTCGTATGCCACGCAAGCCTTCACTACGGGGAAACCATCAAGAACGTCGCTCTTCATCATAATGAGTTCTGTTACGCCGTTAATCATGATAGAATACTTCAGCTGAACGAGGTCGCACCAACCACAACGACGCTCACGACCGGTAACAGCACCATACTCATGTCCGAGGTCGCGTATCTTTGCACCTGTCTCGTCGAAGAGTTCTGTTGGGAACGGACCTGCACCAACACGTGTACAGTAAGCCTTCATGATACCATATACATTGCCAATGCGGTTCGGACCAATGCCCAAGCCGATGCAAGCACCTGCGCAGATGGTATTAGAAGAAGTAACAAACGGATAAGAACCGAAGTCAACATCGAGCATTGTGCCCTGAGCACCCTCGCAAAGAATATCCTTACCCGAACGCAAAATCTTGTTTATCTCGTGCTCGCTATCCACAATCTGGAACTGCTTAAGATATTCAACACCTTCCATCCATACCTTCTCAACCTCTGTAATGTCGAAGTCGGTGTAACCGAGTGCTGCAATCTGTTTGAGATGAGCAGCTTTATGCGCCTCATACTTCTCCTGGAAGTTGTCGAGAATATCACCCACACGCAGACCACTGCGCGAAACTTTATCCGTATAAGTCGGACCGATACCCTTACCAGTTGTACCTACCTTGTTCTTACCCTTTGAAGCCTCGATAGCAGCATCGAGTACGCGGTGTGTTGGCATGATAAGGTGAGCTTTCTTAGAGATATGCAGACGACCCTTCAAATCGTGACCACTCTTCTCCAAGTCCTTTGCCTCATTCATAAAAAGGTCGGGGGCAAGAACAACGCCGTTGCCAATTATGTTCACCTTACCACCCTGAAAGATGCCTGACGGGATGCTACGGAGGACATACTTCTGACCTTCAAACTCAAGGGTATGACCAGCGTTTGGACCACCCTGGAAACGTGCGATAATATCATACTTAGGGGTCAGTACGTCTACTACCTTACCCTTGCCTTCATCGCCCCACTGCAATCCGAGCAGGACATCAACTTTACCTTTATTCATTTTTATCAATATTTGATTTCTTCGTTCCTTTTAAGTTCTTTTTACGTTTACTGCGAGCCTGACACGTTTGACATACACCATAGAAATACAAAGAGTAGTACTCTCTGCGAAAACGCTTCAAGCGCACACTGTCAAGCACCTTGCCTATTTCTGGCAAATCAACCTCTGTCACCTTGCCACAAATGGTGCACGTCTGATAGCAATGATTGGAAGTATCGCAACACGCTTCGTACTTTGTCTCTGTTTGAAAGCGATGCTTTACAACAAGACATAACTTCACAAACAGATTGAGCGAGTTGTACAGTGTTGCTCTACTGACGTGGAAGTTCTGCACTGCCATTCGCTCTGCAAGCTCTTCAATAGTGAAAAGTCCATCGATATCGTACATAGCATCAAGGAGCGCAAAACGCTCTGTAGTCTTTCTACAATTGTTCTCTTCTATGTATTTGGTCAGTGCGGCGCGTGCTGCTACCTTTTTATCATTTTTCATCAGTATGCAAAGTTACATTATTTTGAGAAAGTGACCAAAAAGAAACACTAAAAAGCGTCAAATCCAGCCGCTTTCAACAATTGTACAGCCTCTTTAGCCTGTTCTCTATCAGTTGACGAAACATAATCGAGACAGTTGACAAGTGGATGAAGCAGTTGACGGTCGGCACTTTTAAGGTCAATAGCTGCTTTTTCGAACAACGTAGCATATAATTGCGACGCACATTCATTATTGCGTTTCAAAAGACGGCAGACAAGATTGTACGCACATATGCGCACTAACTTATCGTCGTTTTCGAATAGCATGAGTGAGAGTTTTTCTGCCTCATTCATGTGTTGGAAGAGGTTGAATACCACCATCTCAGCCATCTCTACTGTCAACAAAGTTGCAACCCACTCCATTGCCTCACTTGCCGTGAAGTCGTCTGCGGGCATTATGAGTGTTGCCAGTATCTTGCACTCACGTATATCCTCCTGCCACAGAGCCACAGCAAGTGCCTTGTTCTTGCCGTACTGCTCTGCCATGTGTCGCAGGTCCATCTGCGACACTCCCCAATTTATCTTATAGTCGAGTCCTTTCTGTCGCATTGATGTCGACGTTACACCGTTCATATACAGACGGAAAGATCGCTTTATCTGTTTTACCTGTTCGGTTGTTTCCATATTCTCACATTATTATATATCTACAGAAAGCCATACTCGTTTGAGTAGCGCAGCATCTGTTCGTCATAAGCCTCCGTATAGTCGAGGCGCACATCTGTAGCGTTGCCTTTGCTATCGCTCACAATCTCCATCTTCGGGTTCAGAAAGCCCTTGTACGGTGCTATGCCGAGCGACTTGTAGCGTGCAAGAAGTTCTTCGTGCAACTTCGGCTCTACATATATTGCGTAATGTTCTACGAGCAGCTTTGCTGCCTCGAAGTCACCTTCGCTCTTTATGCGCTGTATCTCTGCGAGCAACTTAGCAAACGCCTCGCGCAACATCTCGTAATCGCTCACCTCCACGTAGGTCTTATCATCGTATTTCACGAGTCTTACTGCCGACGGATAGTGCTCCAGCGTCCAGCGAGCAATGAGTGCTCTGTTGCGCATATGTGCTTCTTCTATCTCGTTTCCGGGTTGAATGCGTGTGAGTTGTGTAAGCAGACCATTCATCATGTATGTGTAGTACTGCGACTTGTATGCTTCTGCGTCGGGCACAAGCCCAAGTTCGACGAGCTTTGCGTCGGCTATGTAGTACAAGCCGAACAAATCGGCGCGTGCTTCTTCTATCGTGCTGCCGTACGAACCGAGTGCGTCTGCCGACACTCCTGCGAGCAGTTGTCCCGATCCGTGTCCGAGACATTCGTGCAGGTCGGTATGCAGGTCGTCGCACACGTCACCATATTTCTCAATCATGGCGCGTGTCGCTTCGTCAGCCACGAACTCCTGCAGAAATCCATTGCCTTTCGCCGCCTGATTGTATGCGTGTGTCAGATTGCCTATCGTTATGCTCTTCGATCCGTATTGTGCTCTTATCCAATCGGCATTTGGCAGATTGATGCCTATCGCCGTAGAAGGATATTCGTCACCACCAAGCATAGCCGAACATACCACGTTTGCCGTCACACCTACTACCTGCGACTTGCGGAAGCGTGGGTCGACAGGCGAGTGGTCTTCAAACCATTGCGCATTCTTGCTGATTGTCTGCGTACGCTGAGTTGCCACCAGGTCTTTGTACGTTACGATACCTTCCCACGATGCCTTCATACCAAGCGGGTCGCCATACACTTCAATAAAGCCGTTGATGAAGTCGATGCGCCCTTCGTGCTCTTTGAGCCATTCTATTGAATATGCGTCAAACATGCTTAGGTCGCCTGTTCGGTAGTAGTCTACGAGCATACCGATTATCTTCGTCTGAAGTTCGTTCTCAGCCACTTCCGATGCCTTCTCCAGCCAGTACGTGATGTGCTTTATTGCCTCGCCGTAGAGTCCACCTTCGTGCCAAGCGTCTTCTTTCAGCGTACCGTCGGCAGTCTTTCGGAGCGTGGAATTAAGCCCATAAGAAATCGGCATCGGGTCGTTCTCGTCGCGCATGGCGTCATAGAAGCGTTCCGCTTCCTGCTGCGTCACTCCATCGTAGTAGTTGCATGCAGATGTCTGCACGAGGTCGTCACCGGCCTTCTGGTTCACGCGCTTTGGCAGAACCATCGGGTCAAATATCACCTTGCAAAGCTCATCGATATTCTCGTCTTCGCAACCGCAACAATCCACAACCTGTCTGAAGTATTCCTCAGTAAAAGCTGGTACAAACTTCTCGCAGCCGTAATGGTGGTGTATGCCGTTCGAGAACCACACTCGCTTGAGATATGTCTCCAATGCTTTGTACTCTTCGGTCGTGCGGTCGCCTTCGTAGCGTTCGTATATAGCTTCGAGCACTTTGCGTATGCGCAGATTGTAGCGTCCGAACTGGTCGGTAGTTATGTCGCGACCGCAGAGCGTTGCCTTAGCCAAGTAGTATATGTATAGCTTCTGACGCAGGGTCAGTGCCTCAAAACCGTCGAGACGGTAGCGCAGCATCTGTATGTCGGCAAACCGCTCGTCGGTATATCTGAATTGTTCTGTCATTGTTTACGTTTAGAGGTTTTCACATTCTGCCAGCCATAACGCACTTGATGCGTCGGTAGGCATACGCCAGTCGCCACGCGGGCTAAGGCTCACGCTGCCTACCTTCGGACCGTCGGGCAGACACGAGCGCTTGAACTGCTGGTTGAAGAATCTTCTTACGAATGTCTTCAGCCAATGCTTTATCACTTCGTCCGAATAGAGGTCTTTGCTGAACGCATGGCGTGCAAGCATGTATATCTTTGCCGGACTGAAACCGAAGCGCATGAAGTGGTAGATGAAGAAGTCGTGCAGCTCGTACGGACCTACGAGGTCTTCTGTCTTCTGCTTTATGTTGCCCTGTTCGTCGGCTGGAATCAGCTCGGGCGAGATAGGTGTGTCGATGATGTCGAGCAGGGTTGTTCTCGACTGCTCGTCTACGCTGTTCTCTGCCACATGGCTCACGAGATAACGTATGAGGGTCTTCGGTATGCTCGCGTTCACACCATACATCGACATGTGGTCGCCGTTGTATGTAGCCCATCCGAGTGCCAGCTCGCTCAAGTCGCCCGTACCGATAACCATGCCGCCCAACTCGTTGCTGAGATCCATGAGTATCTGCGTGCGTTCGCGTGCTTGTCCGTTCTCGTATGTCACGTCGTGTACGTTTATATCGTGACCGATATCCTCGAAGTGCTGCATCACGCTCTTGTGTATGCTTATCTCACGTATAGTGATGCCCAAACCCTTCATAAGCGTCATGGCGTTGTCGTATGTACGATCTGTTGTTCCGAAGCCTGGCATCGTAACACCCACAATGCCCTTGCGGTCGTAACCCAGTTTGTCGAAGGTCTTAACGCAGACAAGCAGAGCGAGTGTAGAGTCAAGACCGCCACTGATGCCAATCACGGCACACTTGCAATGAGTGTGTACCAGGCGCTTTGCTAAGCCACACACCTGAATGCTGAATATCTCGTCGCACGAAGCGTACATATCGTCGTTCTCCGGTATGAACGGATGTGGGTCGACATAGCGAAACAGCTCGAATCTTCTTTCGTCTGTTTCGTCTGCATCGAACACTCTGGCTTTATGTCCACGCTGGGCATGTACGAACGAGGTGTTTCTTCTGCGCTCTGTGCGAAGCTTGTCCACGTCTATCTGGCTCACCACGAGTTGTTCTTCCAACGAGAAGCGTTTCGACTCTGCCACCAGGGTACCGTTCTCGTAGACGAACGCATTGCCCCCATAAACCACGTCTTGCGTACTCTCGCCGAAGCCGCACGAGCTGTATACGTAACCGCATATCAGTCGGGCACTCTGCTGCGCAAGCAGGCTCTTAAGGTAGGCGTTCTTGCCGATGAGATCATCGGATGCCGAGAGGTTAAATATGATGTCGGCCCCCGACAGCACGAGGTTGTTCGACGGGGGCAATGGCGACCATACGTCCTCACAAAGTTCTATGCCGAACTTCACGCCGCGTGCCGTCTTGAACAACGTTTCTTCGCTACTAACGCTCACCCAACTGCCGGCGTAGCCAATCACAACAGATTCTGTAAGGTCGTCTGACGAGGCGAACCATCGCTTCTCGTAGAACTCGCCGTAGTTGGGCAGAAAGCGCTTCGGCACAATACCCAGCACCTTGCCGTGCTGACATACCACGGCGCAGTTGTACACGCCGCCGCCAATGCATACCGGCGCGCCAACAACGCTTATCACATCACATCGCTCTGTAGCCTCAAGCAGGTCGGCAATCTTCTTTTCCACACGATCAAGTAAAGCCTGTTGTGCAAAGAGGTCCTGACACGAGTAACCCGTAACCGACAGTTCGGGGAATACCAAGATCTCCACACCGCGCTTATCTGCGTCTACAACAAAGCGTTCTATCTGCTCTACGTTGTAGTCTACATCGGCAACCCTTACTTGAGGTATCGCCGAAGCAACAGTTATATATCCGTAATTCATAAAAGCCCTTTTTTCTCTTTTACTTTCAAAAGTTTTGTGGCTGCGTGGTATGGGCAAGATGCCCATACATCCTACTTTTTACTCTTTTACTTTTATCGTATCGTTACCTGCGTTGCTCCATATCCATATTCTTGGAACGAAGCATCTTGGTATCTGTAGTTCTTATATCTGTATCTCAGTTCGTTCACGATAGCATGGCGCAACACGCCCTCGCCCTTACCGTGTATGAATACGATACGCTTGCCCTTGTTATGCTTGTTCTCCTCGAGCGTACGGCGGAAGTAATCGAGTTGGTAGTTGAGGATATCTGCCGAGCCCATGCCTACCGTAGTCTCCAACAGTTCGTCGGCATGAAGGTCTACCACCAGAATATCGTCGCCATTAGCGCGGTTGTTATGATGCGACGCAGAAGTGTTCAGACTGCTGTTCTTCAACTTCTCCATAGCGTTCTTCATCGCCTCGCCTCCTTTGTTCTCGAGCTTCTTCTCGTCCTTCTCCTCGTCTACGTATATCAGCTTTTCGGCATCAACGGGCTTCAGCTGCGCAACACCGTCGTTCTTAACAATGGGGTACAGCAACGCCGGAGTCTCAAAGAAATCGTTCTTCTGGAAGGTATGCAATTTGTAGAACTTCACCTTGTCGATGCGGAACTGCACGTCGCAAACCGGCTTAGCCACAAACTCCTTGTCACGCTTGAACGAAAGCAGCTGGAAGCGCACGCGGTCTATCTCGTTCAGGTCTTCAAGAGCGAGACTCTCCACATACATCTTCGTATTCGGCTCCAATTCTCCTTCGCCACGCAACGTGTATGTGCCGCCCTCTACGCTCATGTACAAATAATGTACGTAGTAGTTGCTATCGTTCACAAGGTAGCAGGCGAAACTGGTCTTAGAGAAGTTCTGCACATCTTCTGGCACGAACGCATAGTAAACGTTCAACACGTTGCCGCCCTTGCGCTCTTCCACCTTCGCCTTGTACGTGATTTCTCTGTCAGCAGCGTCATACTCATCTTCGTCCTCCAACACATCCTCATCCATCTGGTTTATCTTCGCTTTCACTGACATGTTGAACGTATCGGGGTCGGCAGCCATCGGCTCCTCTGCCCCACTCTTCTTCTGTATTGACTTCGATATCGAGTAGTCGTCGCTACTGCTCATCACTACGAGGTCTGATATAGGTGTCGGAATTTGGAAACCGTCCTCGTCCTCCACCAACGCTATATCTTTACCTTGAAAACCGGCAATGCGTCCGCCGCCGATATCACTCAAGAATTGTACTTTATCTCCTATTTTCATTTTACTTTACTTCTTTACTTTTAGACATCTTCATAGGGTGCGTGGCATGGGCAGGATGCCCATACCTCCTACTTTTACTTTTTTACTCTTAACTAAGGTATCAGCAACGAACTGTCGCCATAGCTCAAGAATCTGAAATCGTGCGCCAGCGCATAGTCATACACCTTATGCCAGTCGCCGTGCAGGAACGCACTCACCAACAGCAGAAGCGTGCTCTGTGGCTGATGGAAGTTCGTCACCAACATCTTCACGATTTTATACTCATAGCCTGGCGCAATGATAATCTGCGTGCTCGAGTGCAGAGCACTCAATCCGTGCTTGTCCAGATAAGCCACGATATTCTCCAAAGCCTTCATCGGTGTCACGCCCTTCGCAGCCTCATTCTCGTACGGTTCCCACTGATTCACGTGCAGCTCTTCCTCCGAGAGGTCCATGTTCTGCTCCAGCTTCACGCCCATATAGTAGAGGCTCTCCAGCGTGCGCACACTTGTCGTGCCCACAGCAATCGCCTTCGCTCCATGCTTTATCAGTTTCTCGAGCGTCTCTCTATGCACACACACATACTCGGTATGCATCTCGTGGTCCTGAATTTCCTCCGACTTCACTGGTTTGAACGTACCAGCACCAACGTGCAGTGTCAGTTCCTCGCGGTCGATGCCTCGACGGTCGATTGCCGCCAATACCTCTGGTGTGAAATGCAGACCTGCCGTTGGAGCTGCCACAGAACCTTTCACCTTCGAGTAAACGGTCTGATACGTCGTCTTGTCGCTCTCCTGCGTCTCACGGTTCAAGTACGGCGGAATAGGTAGCTCGCCCACAGCGTCCAACAACTCTGCAAGCGACACCTCAGCGTTGTCCCAAGTGAAGCGCACTCTGTAGCTCTTGCCCACGTCCTCAAGACGCTCGGCCTTGAGCGTCACCGACTCGCTGTTCACATCGAATGTGCGCTGAAGCACCTCACCCTTCCACTTCTTCAGATTGCCAATCATGCACAGCCATTCGCATTCACCTCGCGTCTGGAACATCTGCTCGTAGTCAGCCGGACTATAAGGCTCAAGCAGGAACACCTCTATCAGTGCTCCAGTAGCCTTGCGGAAGTGCATACGCGCCTGAATAACACGGGTATTGTTGAAAACCATCAGAGCACCCTCGGGCAGATGATTAGCTATGTTGCAGAACGTGTCTTCCGACACTTCACCGTGCTTATACAATAATAGTTTACTATGATCGCGCTGCGCCAACGGGAACTTAGCAATACGCTCGTCCGGCAACGCATAATTATAATCCTTGATATGTATGTGTTTTGTCTCCATAATCGTTTTCTTTGTCTACTGCCCTAAAAATAAGGCAATACTATCTAAATCCCACAAAGTTAATTATAAATTCTGACATACATATCCTACAGCACAATATTTTTGCAAAATTCATACACGCATAATGCACAACATTGTCGACATAACAGAACTTATACGAATGCGCATCATGCTCTATTATTGCATACAACTGCTACAAAGGGGTATTTAAAACTAAACTTTTGTCATCGTTCTCCGAACGCAGTCCAATCAGATTGCGAACGCAGCCCAATCGGATTGCGAACGCGAACGGATCGGACTGCGTTCGAAGAACGATGACTTTTGCATTGATTTCGCTCTATTTATATAATAATATTGGCCTACAATGCGAAGACCAAAAGACAATTGATTTTAATGCAGCACTCCACGTAGAACAGCGTAGATTAATGTGAGAACTATCACAAGCATAACAATATCAACATCAGAGTGGCTAAAACCACTTGATGTGTACTGCGTAGATACGAAGCGTTTCGACTGAGAGAGTTTCTCTCTGAACTTATAATAAACAAAATAGACAACACATCCTACCGTGCCACCCCATAATAATCCAACAGCTATATCAAGCGGATAATGAACACCAAGATACATACGTGTGTAACAGCAGACGAGCGACCACACAAGAAGGGAAATACTCAATATGCTACTGCGTACAAGTAAGCAGAAGAACACTGCAATAGAGAAAGTGTTGGCTGCATGTGCTGAGAAGAAACCATACTTACCATTGGCGCAATATCCATCAACAAGCTGCACAAGATTACGTAGCGAAGGGTCATTACAAGGACGAAAGCGTTCTACACTGGGCTTAACAATGCCGTCAGCAATACCGTCAGCAAGCAAAACGCAGAGCGCAGCACATGCCACAACGAGTACGATTTGTCCCATCGTCTCGCTGTTCTTTACCACAAGATACAGCAAGGCAACGTACATAGGTATCCAAGTGAAGCCCGAAGTAAGAGCTATCATCAGTCCGTCAACAAACTGCGAACTGCTGCCATTGAGTGCGAGAAGGAGGTCGGTGTCGGCCTGTAAGAGGGTATCCATATTCATTTTCGCTGAGTTTTTATCAAATTACTTCTACTGAGTTCTTTGGCAACCAGCCTTCTTTGCCGTCATCAAGGCGTACACCATACCAGGCATTCATCGAACTATCGGTAATGGTGAGACGTGTGCCCTCATGGATAACGAAGGCATCTGAACTACTCTCCGCAGGCGTTGCCTTTACATTGAGCGTTGGCGTGAGAACTATGGCGATGTTATGTTCTGAAAGGGCAACCTTGCGCTGATAAGCGAATAGGAGTCCTAACACAAAAATCAGAAGTCCGACAAGTGCTCCGAAGAAGCCAATCTTACGCAGAAGAATATTACTGCCGAAGAGATATGCCAATATCAGAATGAGAGCAAGCACAAAGGCTGAAACAGCGAGGATAGCCCAAGCATCAATGCTCATAAGATTCTGCAGCGAGTGATACCACGTAACGAAGAACATCTCATCAACAGGCACTACTTTGTCGATGGTCTTACCACGAAGAAACTGAAGATTGTAACGAGTATCGCTATCGCCTGGATTAAGGCGCAAAGCACGTTCGTAGGCAATTATCGACTGTGTGATATTACCCAAACGATACTCACAGTTGCCGAGGTTATAATAGAGTTCTGCGCTCTCCCCGACCTTCAGCAGTTTGGTATAGCACTCTGCAGCTTGCTGATAATCGCCCTTTGCATAAGCAGCTGCGGCAGTTTCACTGCTATCGCCCTGTTGAGACTTTGCGGTGTCTACAGAAGCATTTACAAAGCCACTAAAACACAAAACCACAAACAGCAAGATTATTCTCACCGTATCACCACTGTTTCTCTTCACCATCTTGTCACGCAAAACACCATCAATCTCCGTAATAGCTATCATTGCACTATCGTATGTCTTAGTCATATTGCCCTCGGCACTACCTGGGGCATAACGTTCGTACTCACACTCATCAAGAGCAGAGATGAACTTTTCTATTATCTCTGCATTGATATTGTGTGCAGCAAGTTGATCACTTATATTTTCGCGTGAGAGTTGCTCTACAGGCATGTTCAGTTTGTCGCCTACATAGCCCCAAAGTGCACGCAATACCTCATCATAGAACTCGTTCTGCTTGCCAGCGGTGAGCAACTTATAGGCAGTTTTAAGACGCTTGGTAGCCACCTTGTTGGCGCGTTTACCACGTTTACCCACGATATCAGCGTTCTCTACCGCCTTCTTGTGGAAAATAGCCACAAGAGCTACAAACAAAACAAATGGCAGAAGTAGCCATAACAAGAATGAAGTAGAACCAAAGAATAGTTTCTCGGTGTCAATTGTATCATAACCGCCCTGCTTTATCGGCTTAATATCAGTCTGCTGAACAGCCGAATAATCGGTAACAGAAGTGCCCTTGCCGTCGCCAGGCTCCACCTTAATGGTAAGCGGCGCAGTTTTCACTGTCTTATACATGTTGCTCGATGTGTCGTAATAAGTAAGCGACACAGCAGGGATGGTGTAGTTACCCTGATTGCGAGGCACAACGAGGAAGTCGTACACCATATTGCCTTCCAATCCGTTGGTTGTGAGTTTTGTCTTGTCGGTCACCTTCGGGTCGTACTTGTCGAAGTCCTTCGGGAAGGTAACCACGGGCTGCTTGATGAGCTTCAGGTTGCCGTTGCCACCTACCACTACACGCAACGTAACTGGTGCGCCTGCCTTCACTGTGTTATTCAACAGCTGCGAAGATATTGAAAAGCGACCTACACCACCCGAGAAATCGGCTGGCTTCTGTGGCAGTGGGTCTACCTGTATATCAATAGCTGGTGCTACGATATTGCGCTTTACTTCTATGTATCCAGATCCGCCGTTGAAGAACGCCTCAAACGGGTCTACATTGCGGTTTTGCATAACTACAACGCCCTTGAACGTAAGGCTCGGTATCGTCATCTTGCCCGTCATCTGCGGATACATAACATACTGGCTCCACGTTACACAACGATAGTTTCTGCCGTTCAGCTTCTCAATGTGAAAACTCTTCTGCTGTGGCAATGGTATTTCCTGAGTATGGAAGCCTTTCAAGTCGGGCATCTTACCATCAAGCGAAGTAAGGTCAACGAGAGTGTACACCTTATACGTAAGCAAAATAGGCTCTTGCTCGTGTACGTGTTTCTTGTTGGCAGTCACCTTCACGAAAAGGTCTTTCGAAGATATTCTGCCACCCGAACTATGCGAAGGCGAAACAACATCGTCGTGCATATTGGGAGCCGACGAACCGTTGTTGCGTGTGGCGCCCGACACCTGTATGCGGAATGGCCGCGAGGCGATTGTCTTGCCGCCTGCCTTGGCGTGTGCTGCACCTATGGTGTATGAGCCAGCTTTCTCCGCATAGAGCGTGTAGGTATAGGTTATCGACGACGAGCGGCTGGTATGTCCGTTCACAATCTGATAGCTCGACTGCTGCGATGTGTACGGACCAGCTATCACTTCCAGACCGGAAGGGATGGAAGCCGAACGGAACTCGTCTACCGACACATTAGCTATAGTGTACGACACACGGAAGTTCTCGCCAGTAGCAACGTGTGTAGGGGCAGAAACAGAAATGTTTTGCGCACATATCGTGAGTACATACGCAAAACATGTCAGTAATAGTATTGTTATCTTCTTATTCATTCTGAATGATGTATTTTTATGTGGTCTACCAGTTTTTCTGCAACTTGCGCGATCTGTTCTGACGCATGGCGTCCTTTATGCGTTGCTGTGTCTGCTGCTCCTGCTGCATGGCGGCGTTAAGCATCTGCTCGGCGTTCTCCTTGCTCATCTTTTCCTGCTGCTTCTGCTGCTGTTGCTTTTGGTTCTTGTCTTGTTCTTTCTTTTCCTTGCTCTTGTTCTCGCCCTTGTTCTGCTGCTTCTTTTGCTGTTGCTTGTCCTTGTCATGCTTGTTCTTTTTCTGCTGGCGCATGCAGAGCGCAAGGTTGTAGCGGGTCTCGTTGTCAGACGGGTTGTTGCGCAGACTCTCCTTGTATGCCTCCGCAGCCTCGCCGTACATCTTCAACGACTGGCATATCCATCCGATGTTGTGGTATGCCATAGCCTTACGCTTCGGGTCGGTCTCTATCTTGCCAGCATGCTCAAACTGTTGGATGGCTGCCGAGTCTTTCTTCTGCATGAGCAAAGCACAACCAAGGTTGTAGAGTGCCTGTGGGTTAGAGGGATTCTTATCAACAGCCTTGCGGTATTCTGCCTCTGCTTTCACATAGTTGTCTTGCTTAAACCAACGATTGCCATAGCGTATGTGCTGACGATCGGTCTGCGCAATGCCTACCAATGTCTGAATTATCAAAATTGAAAGAACTAAAAACTTCTTCATGTTGAATATCGTTTATTTCTTGAATAGTCTAAAATGTTTGAACAACGGATTCTTCTTCTCCATGATGCACGCCTCCACTATCAGCAAAACGAGCAACACTATGCAGAACGACTGGAACTGCTCGGCGTACTCGCTGTAGATTACGCTCTCTGTCTCACCCTTCTGGAGCTTAGAAAGCTCGTCGTTCAATTTCTCTTGAGCGTCGTTGGTGTTGTCTACATGGATGTATGTGCCACTACCGGCACGGGCTATGTCACGACACATATCCTCATTAAGTGCCGACATAACGATATTACCGGTGTTGTCGCGGATATACTCACCACCACCAACGGGTATCGGAGAACCCTTTGTGCTACCTATGCCGAGAATGAATACATTGATGCCTTTCTTACGCGCTTCCTTTGCTGCCTCCAATGCTCCACCTTCATGGTCTTCGCCATCAGTGATGAGTATAATAGCTTTACCAACACCCTGCTGTTGAGTGAAACTGCTTGATGCCACGGAAAGAGCGCGTGCAATGTCGGTACCCTGAGTAGAGATGAGTGCCGGACTTATGCCATGAAGGAACATCTTTGCTGAAACATAATCACTCGTGATTGGCAGCTGAACAAAAGCATCGCCAGCAAATACCACAAGACCAATCTTATCGTTAGTGAAGTTGTCAACAAGATTCTCTACAAGCATCTTGCTCTTATCCAAGCGCGAAGGTGCTACGTCCTGTGCCAACATCGAATTACTAATATCGAGACAAATGATTGTCTCTATTCCGTTGCGCTTCTCGTTGCTTATCTTGGAACCCATCTGTGGACGAGCAATAACAACCACAAGCACAGCTACAGCTGCCATCGTAAGCCAAAACTTCACACGGCGACGCATGGTCGAAGCGTCGGGCATAAGCTGACGTACAAGATCTTTGTCGCCAATGCGCATTATCTTCTTCTGCCTGCGCCATAGGCTATAGTATCTGACCGCTACGAGCACTACTACAAGCCATAGCAACCATAAATATTGGGGGCTCTCAAATCTGAACATTTTCTTAACTTTGAATTTTGAGTTTTAATATGGGCAAAAACCAAAGGCTACGCCAACAAAGAACCTTAAGGTATCCGGCGAAGAACAGTAAAGCGCAGCAGAAACTCTGCCACAAGCAGGAACAATGCTACGATGGCAAATGGCTGATAAGCCTCGTAGTGCTTGGAGAAGCGTTTCACGTCCATCTTTGTCTTCTCGAGTTTGTCGATGTCCTTGTATATTTGCGACAGTTCGCGGTTGTTGGTAGCACGATAAGAGTTGGCATTCGTTATCTGTGCTATCTCGCTCAGAGTCTTCGTGTCTATCTCTACCGGCATATTCACATACTGAATGCCTCCAGCTACTGGCACGGGATAAGGTGCCACCTTGTTAGTTCCTACAGCAATGGTGTATACACGCACACCAAGACTGTGCGCTATCTCCGCACTCGTCATTGGCGAGATGTCGCCCATGTTGTTACTGCCGTCTGTAAGCAGGATGACCACCTTGCTCTTTGCCTTCGACTCCTTCAATCTCGACACGGCGTTTGCAAGTCCCATACCAATGGCAGTACCATCTGAAATGATGCCACGTGCGGCAATGTCGGTGCGAACAGAACCAAGCAGATTGAGAAGCGAAGCATGATCAGTAGTCATTGGACACTGGGTGAACGACTCACCTGCAAAGATTGTTAGACCGATGTTGTCGTTCGGACGACCTGCCACAAACTCTGCAGCTACATTCTTAGCAGCCTCAAGGCGATTGGGTTTAAGGTCTTCTGCCAGCATAGATGTCGACACGTCCATAGCAAGCATGATGTCGATGCCTTCTACCGACTTATTGTCCCAAGAGTTGCGTGTCTGAGGACGTGCCATGACGCACACAATCATCACAAAAGCAAGGCAACGCAAAAACATCGGTGTATGTACGATGCGCTGTCGCCAACTTTTAGGTGCCTTGTAGTAAGCCACCACTGTGCTGACACGCATCGTAGGTTCGCTATGCTTACGATTGCGCCAATACCATATTATATAAGGTATCAGCAACGTGAGCAGTATAAAGTATTCTTTATTTACAAATTCCATTGTTGTATATTACTTTCGTTACGTATCGTTAGACTCTACATAAGGAGCAACCACACACGATAAATCACATAACCTGCAAGTCCGACGATAGCGACAGCAATAGCGCAAAGAAGCACATTAAGCACGACGCGTGTCTTGCGTGTACGCACCTCTTCCTCACTAAGTGTCGGCTCTATACGCTCTTCTGTAGGAACATCCTCACGCTTGGTCTGGTCTATAAAGTTGATGGCGTTCAGAAGATTCATGTCTTTCTCGTTGAGAAGTGCCGAATATTTCGCAAACTTCACAAGGTCGGCAGTCATGAACAACTCGCTTAGCTCTGCAAGCATTTTCTCGTCGCCAGCACTACGCAGGTTTTCGAGAATCTCCGAAGAGGTCATCTCCATAGCGTTGAAACCGAAACGCTCGCGTATATACTGGCGCAGAGTGTCTGTAAGCTGCGTATAGTAAGCCTTCTGGTCGTAATCGGCTGTATGCGACTCGCCCTTCAAGCGGTTCATCTCGTCCAATGCCTTCTTGTGTGGCGGCACTTTCTTCACGATACGTATGCGGGCAATAATCGGTTTGTTCTGCTTCAGACGTACTATAACCCATGAGCCTAACGCAATAAGTAACAACACAATAAGCGTCATCCAAATAAGTGGCATCCACTCTGCCCAAAGGAACGGATTGTCCTGTACAGACTTCGGTGGAAAGAACTTATCCATATTGAGAGTATCGACATCGCAAGTGATTACCTTAAGTGCTACGGGGTTCGACTTGTAGCTCTTGCCGTCTACCTTTACAGTGATGCCTGGTATAGCATACAATTGCTCATCGAAGCTCGTAAGTGTGAGTATCTTTTTCACACTCCAATAACCATCGACAACTGCCGTATCACCCTTCGTATCATCCAGCACCTCAACGCCTGGCACGAGATATTGCGAACGCTTGTAGTGCGGATACACTATCTTTGCACCCTGGCGAGCTGTGATGGTCAGTTGAAGATGTGCCTGTTCGCCAATCATTATCGCCACAGAGTCAATCTTAGCCTCAACACCTACCTGCTGGGCGGCAGCCATCGTGAGTGATGACACGAACAATATAAGAGTTATTAATCTTTTCATTGCTTAACTGTTTCTTGATGAGAACAAAGTCATCATCGCTTTCACGAAATCCTCATCGGTAGCCACAGACATCCAGTCGACGTTTGCCTGAGAGAATGTCTCACGAAGTATTGCCTCACGCTCCTTCCAATAGCGTGCATGAGCAGCACGCACTTTCTTGCTTGAGGTATCGATATACATCTCGCTACCCGTTTCTGCATCCTGTACTTTCATAAGTCCTACATCTGGCAGTTGCTTCGCCCAACGGTCGTACACCTGCACAGCCATAAGGTCATGCTTGTTGTTGGCTATCTGAAACTGCTTTAGGAAGTCCTTGTTGTCGTAGAAGTCGCTGATTACGAACGCTGTTGTGCGACGCTTCATCATACGTGTGAAGTAAGCCACCGCTTCACCTATGTCTGTCTTGGTACTTTGTGGGTGAAAGTCGAGCATCTCTCGTATAATATACAGGATGTGCTTACGTCCCTTCTTTGGCGGAATATACTTCTCAATGCGATCAGAGAAGAACACCACACCAATCTTGTCGTTATTCTGCATGGCACTGAAAGCGATGGTAGCAGCAATCTCGGTAGCAATCACCGACTTCATACACTTGCGTGTGCCGAAGTCGAGCGAACCCGAGACATCAATCAACAACATAACGGTGAGTTCGCGTTCCTCCTCAAACACTTTCACGTAAGGCTTGCGGAAACGTGCTGTGACATTCCAGTCTATGTCGCGAACGTCATCGCCAAACTGATACTCGCGAACCTCGGCAAACGCCATACCCCTACCCTTAAAGGCAGAATGGTACTGGCCTGCGAATATGTTCTGGCTCAGACCCTTCGTCTTGATTTCTATCTTGCGAACCTTTTTAAGTATCTCTGACGTTTCCATTGTCTTATGTTTAAGGCACCTCTACCTTATTTATTATCTTAGATACGATCTCCTCACTTGTGATGTTGCTTGCCTCAGCCTCGTATGAGAGACCTATGCGATGGCGCAGCACATCGTGTGCAACGGCACGCACATCCTCTGGCACTACGTAGCCACGACGCTTGATGAAAGCATAGGCACGCGCTGCCTTTGCAAGCGAGATACTTGCACGTGGCGAGCCACCGAAGGTAATCATATCTTTCAGTTCGCCCAAGCCGTACTTCTCAGGATAACGTGAAGCGAAAACGATGTCAGCAATATACTGCTCAATCTTCTCGTCGATGTATACCTCTTCAACTACCTCACGAGCCTTCAATATCTCCTCAGCAGTAGTTACGGGCAACACCTTCTTCTCCTCACCACGCAAGTTCTCACGGATAATGAGCTTCTCCTCCTCAAGTGTAGGATAGCCGATAACCACTTTAAGCATAAAACGGTCTACTTGAGCCTCAGGCAACTGATATGTACCCTCCTGCTCAATAGGGTTCTGCGTAGCCATCACGAGGAACGGATTCGGAAGTTTGAATGTCTGTTCACCGATTGTTACCTGATGCTCCTGCATAGCCTCAAGTAAGGCACTCTGAACCTTAGCCGGCGCACGGTTAATCTCGTCGGCAAGTACGAAGTTTGCAAACACCGGGCCCTTCTTCACCTGAAAGTTCTCGTCCTTCTGTGAATAGATGAGCGTACCGACAACATCGGCAGGCAACAAGTCAGGGGTAAACTGAATGCGGCTGTAGTCGGCATCGATAAGCTGAGAGAGAGTCTTTATGGCGAGAGTCTTTGCCAAACCAGGCACACCCTCCAGAAGGATGTGACCATCGCTAAGAAGCGAGATAAGCAACGACTCGATGAGGTGTTTTTGTCCAACAATCACTTGGTTCATACCAGTCACCAAGTTGGTGACAAAACTGCTTTGCTGTTCTATCCGAGCGTTAAGCTGGCGGATATCTATTGATTCTGACATAATAGTTTATGTTTAATATTTACTCGTTAAATCTTGCACGACCATTACAGCCGCACCATAAATTAAGCGCAAAATTACAGAAATAATAAAACAGAGGCGAAATATATAGACTAAAATATATTAAATAGTCGAAACATTTCACTAATATTGAACAATCTTAAATCGATTTGTCAATTCTGCATACACGCGTTGAACGGGGAAACCCATTACATTATAATAGCTACCATCCAATCCTGTAACACCGATATATCCTATCCATTCCTGAATGCCGTAGGCTCCTGCCTTGTCGAATGGTTTATAGTGCTCAATGTAATAATCTATCTCAGCATCGGTCAACTCCTTGAACGTAACCCCCGTCACAACCGAGAAGCTATGCTGCTCCCGTTTTGTCTTCATGCAAACACCTGTAACGACATGATGAGTGCGTCCGCTTATCTTGCGCAACATAGCATGAGCCTCTGCTGCATCATGCGGTTTGCCAAGAATGTCGTCACCAACAATCACAACCGTGTCGGCAGTTATCACGAGTTCATCGTCAGCCACTTCATACGCAGCAGCCTTTTCACGCGCAATATACTCTGCAACATCCTTTGACGGCAGTGTATCGGGATACGACTCGTCAACACCTTCTATTACTTTCACTTCAAAATCGATGCCAAGACCAGTAAGAAGCTCTCTGCGTCGTGGCGAATTGCTTGATAATATAATCTTCATCTTTGTGTACTATTGCTTGTTGATTACTTCCATCTGTTGACGTACCGACTCCTCATGAACGAGTTCGAATATATGCTTGACAAACTCCGAGTCCAGACCGAACAATTCGCCTTGTGCTCCACGCTTGTCTATTATCTCTTTGTATCGATTAGCCTGCAGAACTGTCATATTATGCTCTTTTTTATAGCAGCCTATCTTGCGACAGATGTTCATACGATTGGAAAGAAGTTCAACAAGATTGTTGTCGAGAGCATCTATCTGCTCACGCAAGCCGTGTATGCCTTCTATGTCAATATGTCCGTCGCGAATTGTAAGTTGCGACAATATATTATAGAGTCCGTCGGGCGTAACCTGTTGTGCTGCATCGCTCCACGCTTCGTTCGGAGAGCAATGCGTCTCCACAATCAAGCCATCGAAACCAAGATCCATAGCCTGCTGACTAAGTGGAGCTATCAGGTTACGTCGACCACCAATATGACTGGGGTCGCAGATTATCGGCAGCTCCGGTATGCGGCGGCGCAACTCTATAGGTATCTGCCACATCGGAGCATTGCGATATATCTTGTTGTCGTAACTCGAGAAGCCACGATGAATGGCAGCCAAACGCTTGATGCCTGCCTGATTGAGACGTTCCATCGCTCCAATCCACAATTCGAGGTCTGGATTTATGGGATTCTTCACAAGTACGGGAATATCTACACCACTAAGCGAATCGGCAAGTGCCTGCATAGCGAAGGGATTGGCAGAGGTACGTGCTCCTATCCAAATAATGTCGATACCATATTCTAACACAAGTTCTACATGCTCGGGGGTGGCAACCTCTGTAGCCACAGACATTCCTGTTTCTTCCTTCACACGCTTCAGCCACGGCAATGCTTTCTCGCCGTGTCCTTCGAAACCGCCTGGTTTGGTACGGGGTTTCCAAACACCAGCACGATACACGTTACAACCAAGCGAAGCGAGTTGTCGGGCAGTAGACATAACTTGTTCTTCTGTCTCTGCCGAACATGGACCAGCTATAACAAAAGGACGCAGCCCACAGCCTTTTATATTTAGAGGGATTAAAGACAAATCCATCGTTTTCAGTTTAAAAGTTGTTATTTTACAAACAAATGTATAACAATTATTTCTATCCTACAAATAAATTATGATTAATTGCTACATTTACATCTTTTCATTGTAACTTTGCGTCTTAATAATAAGAATATTTCGTTTCGCAATATCCAAACATGAATAGTATAGATAGTAATAAAGCCGAAGAAATGCTGAAGCAAAAGGGCGTGCGCCCAACAGCTAACCGCATCCTCATTTTGAAAACGCTGCACAACGAGCATCGCCCCATGAGTCTTTCGACAATGGAGGCGATATTGCTGCCTATGGATAAGTCGAGCATCTTCCGCGTGCTGACACTCTTTCTCGAACACGACATTGTCCATGCCTTCGAAGACGGAAAAGGTGCACTCAACTACGAACTTTGCTCCCATCACGACTCGCACGACCATACTGCCGGCCATGCTCATTTCTATTGCGAGAAATGCACACGCACCTTTTGCTTGAACGACATTCCTGTGGAGCATGTTGACCTACCCGATGGGTTCAAAGCCAACTCCTTGTCATTTATTATTAAGGGCGAATGTCCAGAATGCAGCAGACGCAAGTAAAGGCTTCGACTATAACTTTATGTGATAAAGAACACTGGTTTTACCAACCGAAAGCTCTATTGTCTGCCATCCATTTTTCTTGTGCTTTAAGTACTTGCTCTATGATATCACGTCCCACTCCGCAACCGCCGCGACGCTGACTGATATACTTGCTTACCGACCTTATTTCCACACTTGCGTCCGCCGGGCAGCAAGGACAACCTACAAGCGACATCACCTCGTAATCAGGAATATCATCGCCGACGTATATAATCTCATCATCAGATAGTGAATATTTAGCCTTGAATTCTTTATAGGTTTTCACCTTCACACTACAACCCATATACAGTTCCTTCACGCCGAGCATTTCATAACGTTTGCGCACGGCCTCGGTATTTCCACCCGTAATGATGCAGACAATCAGACCTATCTTGCAAGCATACTGTATGGCATAGCCATCCTTCAGATTGGCAGTACGCAGAGGTTCGCCCGTAGTATCGACGATAACAGTATCGCAAGATAACACGCCGTCTACATCAAATATTACAGCACGTATCTTTTTCAAATCGTAATCAATCATTCTTCTAACCTAAATAGTTAAACACAAAGTGCCTATTCTCTATTCTTCAAGATATAATTCGACAGAACGCCATAGACCTCGCTCAGTTCCTTGTTGTCTTCGAGCATAGCAAGATGCTTGCTCACCACTTCCACATCTCCTCTTGAAGCCGGACCGGTCTGCGCTTCCCTTGGATGGAGTCGGTGAAGCTTTGCCACCGTTTCGTCGAGAAGTGGAAGCATTACATCAAAGCTGAGTCCGTGACGTTCAAGTATTTGCGCAGCCATAGCGTTGCACACATTGGCAAAGTTGCAGGAGAAAACTGCTGCTATATGAAGCCATTTGCGTTCAGACTCCGCAAGCTCTCGAACATTATCAGAGAGAAGTCGCGCCAACTCCATTATTATGTCCAAAGTATGTTTGTCGGAAGCCTCAACGAAACACGGAACAGTCCGGAAGTCCACCTTTTTTTGCTTCGAGAATGTCTGCATCGGATAAAGCACGCCATAATGTTCCGCTTTACCCGTGAACATACTCATCGACATTGTGCCTGCGGTATGAACAAAAACCCCATGCTTGCAATGAGCACAAAGCAAATCTATCACATTAAGCATAGCATCGTCTTTAACCGCCACAATATATACATCGGCATCTTTTACCACAGAGTCCCAATCACTTGTTGCACAAATACCTACAGCATTTGCAAGTGTTTCTGCAGAAACAAGCGTTCTGCTCCATATCTGCACCGGTGTTTCACCTATATTGGCAAGAGTCTTGGCAATATTGGTAGCCACATTGCCAGCACCTATCATTACTATTTTCATAAGTTCTTTTCCTGTTGTAGCTACAAAAGTAAACAAACTCGCAGAAAAAGCACAGCAAACGAGTCGATTTTTAAAAAAGATTTGCTATTTTTGCCACATGAAAGAAGAGGTAAGTGTTAGTCTGATTACTAAAGCATCCGATTTGCCCGACATTATATGCGATGATTTCTTTCACAGCGTGGAGCTATTCAAGATACTTGAAGTCACGCCAAAACAGAAACCATACATGGCATTAGCAATTGACGGGCAAGGACGTATCGTGGCACATCTCTTGGCAGTAGTGTCTTATCACCACTTGCTATTACCCCCATTTGCTTATTCACATTGTCACATATATGGCGAAGGTGTTTATGCACCAGAAGTGGAAAATAAAGAGGAAATTTTCTCGCTGTTCGTGAAGGCGATAACCGACGAACTTACTCATAAGCTATGCCTTTTTATTGAAATAAGCGACTTGAGTAGTAAGATGTTCGGATATGCCAAACTGCGCGAGAATGGATATTTTCCTATACAATGGCAAAAGATACACAACTCGCTACACTCCAAATCCCCTTACGAGCGTCTACCGCAGAAATTGCGCGACAAGCTATCTATAGCCGAACAACGCGGTGCGAAAGCCGAAATCGTAAACTCAGATAGCAAAGAGCTGCTACAAGCCGTGAACCTCATGCGCCATTATTTCAGACTAACACCTCGCCGCACGGTCCGT